>Ga0180300_10000093_pt1 | contig 31781 bp, 26 predicted proteins | sample GuaBasSediGuay15_FD_121798 | JGI IMG/M metagenome (GOLD analysis project Ga0180300, IMG submission 121798) | Subseafloor sediment microbial communities from Guaymas Basin, Gulf of California, Mexico - Guay15, Core 4569-2, 21-24 cm | ecosystem: Environmental > Aquatic > Marine > Hydrothermal...
CCAATCGAATCCTTAATATAGGGAAAAATAGAAGGCCACTCCTTTGTATCAAGATACTCCTTATACTGAAGGCTATCTATTGTAACCCCCGGCCTCACAAACGAATACCTATTCTCTATAAGAAAATACTCTCTATCGTTGATCGGTACTTTCCACACGGTTGTATCAGCACCAGATTCTGCGTGTTTCAACCGCACCACGACATCGCCCTCAGCTACGATAGGTTCCTCCCATCCCATATAAACTCTTTCCCAGGCGGAAGGGAGAGCAGGAACAAACCCGTTAAGATTCATCGAACCCTGATCCATCAAGCCAAATTTCCCGATACCCGATTCACCCGTTTCCGTATTAAAAAGAGCTGGCAATCCGAGGTAAAAACCAAACATAAGAGCAAAAGTTCCGTTCAGGGCAATCTGATACTCACACAAATCTTCATAACCGGCAAAGATATCTTTGCCCTCGGGATAAAGCAGATGATTCTGAGTCTCAGGGAGAATAATACCCCTGTTTATTAATGTCTGCCCACTGTCAACAGGGACACCTTTTGAATAAGGAAAAACTTCGCTTGAGACCTCCTCAAAATTCGATGGTCCCAGATAAACAGAAGGAATATCAAAAGGGGTAGGATCAAGCGTGATATTGAAATCCTGGCCAACTCCCGCATGGAATACCACAACAAGGTCATATCTGGAAAAGTCAACATCTCCGTCAGCCAGTTTAACCGCATCCACAAAAAGTTCAACCAGCCTTATATCAATCGAATCCTCTTTGGAAAAAGGGTGATAGTATGACATCTTATGCGGAAGTACATATACGCTGTCATCTTCCACCGGAAAAACCTCGGAATTCAGAGTATCAATTATCAGTCTCCCATGCGATGCATGATAGTAATAGTTCGAAAGAGCTCTGATATGATCCTTGAAGTATTCTCTGTTATGAGGAGGAGGGTCAACAACAAACCCACAATCTATATTGCTCTCTTTGAGAAATCTACCATCTCCAGTAGTTCCTTTTTCATTATCGGGGATAAACTCCACCCGCAATGCACAAATCTTCACTGTTCCGGTACTCTTAACCGAACCCGCTTCTCCTACCATAACAAATGGTTTGAGTAACTCACCCGATTCCGAACTCCAAACTGACGCACATAGAAACATCAAAAAAATAAAACCATACCTTTTCATTTTAAAATTTTCTCCACGAAGCCTTTATACCTTTTCTCTATTATATTTATTTAGCAACCGTTTCAATAAAAGGTTCGTACCCTAAAATTTTATGTTAAGCGAGAATAACATTGTATTTTGCCTGGGATGCCCTGGATCTCCCGAAGTATAACCAAAGTCAAACGACATTCCAGCATACTTCAATCCTATACCAAAAGTTGGGACCGGATATTTCCCTTTCATAACGATTTTACCAGCTTTGTCATACAGGAAACCCACTCTCAAAGCAAACATTTCGGAATACCAATACTCGACACCAAAATTATGAACAATAGACTCAAGCTCCTTCTTCAAAGACCCATCATGAGTATTGCCATCCTCATCTTTCTCTCCGATACCATCAGCACTCGAATCATAGAGCAAAAGCCAGTCATCTATCCAGGATGTAAAAATCCCAATATACCAGGGATCAGAATATTCCGTTTCACGTCTCCCATCCTTATTGTACATTCCTCCTTTTTTGGGTCTACCGTTTTTATCATATCCTCCTATCTTACCATCACCATCAATATCCCTGGCCGGGTAGGAAGCAACCAGAAGCTTGTTCATATCATACGCAATAGTAATTTTGTTATATTTATCTCCCATCGTATAGCTGATCCCCATCTTCAGGTTGGTTGGCATGGGATCAGCCTGATTCGCGTCTATAAAAGCTATCTTTGGACCGATATTCGATATCGCTAAGCCAAAATTCATATTATCCAAAATAAATTTTTTCTTTATATAGCCAAAATCAAAACCAATATTTGTAGAGTACCCTTTACCTTTCTCTGCTCCGGCAAGAATATCCGTAAGATGCTGATGTATTAGTTTTACACTAACTCCAATAGCATCATATTTACTTAGCTGAGAACCATAAGAGAGTGTCACTGCAATCATATAGGAAGCGAACGTTCCCAGATAGTTTGCCCTTTCGTCCATCGCTATCTGCTCACCAAGATTCATCATGACCACATGTCCACCAAATGTTCCCCAGTACCTTACATGATAGTAAGCTCCTATAAAATCGTAATATATATCAGAAGCAAGATTTGGCAACCAGTTTGTATGCATCAATCCAATTTCTTTTCCCCGAAGGAAACCAAGCCCCGCCGGGTTCCAGTAACTTGCATAGGCATCATTGGCTATAGCTACACCTGCTTCCCCCATCCCATCTGCTCTTGCACCAGGATTAATTAAGAGCCATATAGCACCGGCCTGGCTCTGAGCCATGACATGAGCAACATTTATTAGTACAAATACCAATGCAATGATAAAAATCACTCTCGAGCGACCCATTCTTTTCCTCCCACTAACAAAAAACCGAATGCCCAACCCCTAACATTCGGCCACTATAAGCTCTTTTAACGGTTCTTTTACACTCAGCCTAATAACAAGCCTTAGATACAACCTCCGGCAAAAAACCTAGAAGAAATTACCAGTTTTTTTCTCAACAATCAAGTAGAATTGAAAGAACGGCAAATCTGCTAAACTCTGCATTGGAACTTTAAAAGATAAGCACTAGATAAGATTTTTCTCCGTGCTGGTGTTAATTCCGGAAGATGTACACACTAAGTCTTCAACACAATTTTATTGGCACGCCAGGCATTCTCTTTACTATTTGCAATTGCCCCATAGAAGAATTAAATTTAGGCGATTTTTGAGCCTACCTTTTAGGCAGAGCTGTGATTTAAATCAAATCTTTCCAAGGCCTCACTAAAAACGTGACAACAAACAAGTAGAAAGTAAAATCTTTTTATTAGAATTAGGAGTCAAACTGAAAGCAGTGATATGCGTAGTAATAAGAAGCTAATACATAAAATAAAAGTTTTAATATTAATAGCCTTTGGGATGTATCTCATACTTCTGAGACCTTCCCAAGTGAAAAGGGAAAAAACAGTAAAACCAGAGTTTCAGAGCCTTGTGGTGTATCTGAAAGAGCAGGGTTTTCCCGAAGACACCATAAAGGCCATTTTCTCTGACCCCCGGGTGGAATTCTACGAGCAGGTAATTTACCAGAATCTGTCAAGAGAAGTTCTCTCGCCTGTTTCTCACCCTTATCGTGATCGAGTACCTGTGTATGAGATAGAAGATTTCATGAAAGAGTACAGATCCTACCTTGACCTGGCGGAGAAGAAATATGGTGTAGATAGAGAGACAATCGTGGCTGTTCTCTTTACCGAAACCAAGCTCGGCAGAATACTGGGGAGATATCCTGTGTTTAATGTTTTGAGCTCCCTGGCAGTAGCCGGGAACGAGGAAAACCTGCGTAGAATAGAAAACTATGTACATATAAAGTATCATTACCTTGATTATGATTCAAGAATAGGTGTGATCAAAAGGCTGCAGGAAAGAGCAAAGAAAAAAAGTAAGTGGGCAAAGAACGAGCTCGCTTCTCTTATAAGGCTTCATCTTACAACCAATATAGATGCTCTTTCTCTTGTGGGATCATATGCTGGAGCATTTGGACTTCCGCAATTCATGCCTTCCAGTTTTCTAAAGTTTGGAGTTGATGGGGACAAAGACGGTGAGATTGATTTGTTTTCTTTTCCTGATGCCATAATGAGCGTCGCGAACTTTCTGAGCAGGGCTGGGTGGGGAAATCACTACCTAAGCCAGAGAAGAGCTCTCCTTAGATATAATTACAGCAGGGTTTATGTGTCAAAAGTTTTGAATTTAGCCTCACTGTTGAGATAATTTTTCATAGCTGGGTATTAAAGTAAAATCTATATTCCCTCTTTCAAATTTGAAGAAGAATTTTCTGTTTCCCCATACTACAACAAGATTAAGAAAAGAATTTGTCCTGCCATGAAAAGTAAAAGTGTTTCCGGCGCTCCTCTTAACCTCGATGGAGACAATGTTATCCCCAAAATGGAGATTTTTAATCCCCCATCTCTTCATTCTTGAAGGCAGACGAATAAAGAGCTTATCTTCAGGAGCTGACGGAACGAAGCCCATTAGATGCTCGATCACCATAGATATAGCAGCGAGTCCGACAAAGCTTGACACCTCGGAGCTGCAAAAGCATTCGTTTTTCCAGTCTGTGGCAGGAGCTACAAAGTCCGGGGAGTAAGCTTCCCACACTTTTCCTCTTCCTGCGGAGGGATTTTCTCCCGCATACACCCTGCAAATTACCTCTATTAACCGCCATGCAATTTCCCTTGATAAAGAGTAGTACCCGTATTCAGATAAGGAGTTTATCAGCATATAAACGATAGAAGGCCATACAGCACCCCGCCAGTAAAACCCCTCCGAATGAAAAAAAGGTTCTGAAGCGGCAACTGAGGGAACCGAAAATCGCCTGAGGAATTTTGTAGTATCTCTGAGAGCTGAAAGCAGGTATTCAAGTCTTTCTTCTTTAGCAACTCCCGCGATGATTGGCCAGAAACCAGATATTGTACGGCATCTTATAAAACGCCCTTTTTCGTCAACATTGTAATAAAATCCTGTTTCTGAATCCCACAAATATTCATTAATATTCCTGGAGATATTGTTGCACTTTTCCTTGAAAAAAGCTTCTGCTTCTGCATCACCCACAATACGGGCTATTTTGGCCATATCTTTGGCAAATAGTGCCATCTGGGAGGAGATATCAACTCCAGCCCCTTCGCCATAATCACCGGATGGTAGGTTTATCATTCCTGAACCGAGAACGGAGTTTCTATACAGATCTACCCTCCTGCCTTTTAGATGTGTTGCACAGTTGCGATCAAGCCAATGAAAATACTTTTTAAGTACTTTGAACACCTTCTCCAGTCTCTGAGTGTCAGCGGTTACCTCAAAAAGTTTCAGCTCGGCCGTGGCAAACAGCGGGGGATGAATTAATAGCTCCTGTCGAGAAGGCTGATGCAGAGGTGTCCCATCTTTTACAAAGTAGACCCTTGCAATAAAACCGTCTTCCCTTTGCCCCCGATAGAATTGATCCAGAGTCTCTTTTATGAGAGATCTTCTGAAATGATAAACCCCGAAGAGAGCTGTGTATATAGTCTTATTCTGAACAATAAAGTTCTCATCTGATAAAAGGACCCTTGTAGATTTTCCATTGACAGAGACATCAGTAATTTCGCTACGAAACAGGTGCCAGACGTGGTTGTAAATTCGCTGGACCAATGGATAGTCAGGAATCTCTATCGTGGGATAGTCGGGGGATCTACAAGAACAGGTACTCAATGTTAAGAGAACAAGAAATAGAAATGTTATTTTACCTAAATTTGAAGTGGACACTTTAACTTCTGCAGTAACCAGTACTTATAGAGTCATTTCTTCAGCGATAAACCCTAAGCTCAAATAGTTTCCATCGGGCTTTGTTCCGTAATCAAGGTCCACCTGGTACAAATCAAGCAGGTGTTTTAACCCTTCAAAAGTCCAGTCCAGATTAATCTTTTCTACAAAGCAACCTGTGTAAGTGTTTGAATCCAGCAGCACTTTTTCAATTGCGGATTCAACAAGCTCTTCAAGTGAAACACCATTGCTTGAAAAATTTATGTGTACCTTTCCATCTTTATAACCTGTTTCAACTCGTATAAATCGATCCCCCTTATCTTCCACACTTTTAAAAATGATGTAGAAGAACGCAAGAAATATTTGCGAAAGGTCTAGAAATCTCCCCCTGACCATTCTGGGTAGGTTATTTAAAACCACCTCTTTTCTTATTTTATGCTTTACATAGGAGTTTGCATTCAGAAATTCCATGTTCACTTTGATGATAATGTTAATGTCAATAGTCCCTTCTTCATTTTTCATTTCTTTTATGCTTTTCAGGCTAACATTATCAAAAATGTCCTGGATTTTTCTAATTTCAGTTATTAGAGAGGTCATCTGATCTGGTTCAATGCCCTTCATCTTCATTATCTGAATCTTGTTTAACACTACCGTCATAGGATTGCTAACGTTGTGAATAATACCTGGAATACTACATCCCATAAAGGCAAAGCTTTTTATTTTCCTTTTTATATTGCTTAATGGTTCCAGGAAGGATAGTAAGTACAACTCTCCATTCTCTTCGACAGCAATAGTTCTAAAGACCACAGGAATTTTTTCTGAGTGTACGCTGCAGACCACCACACTTTCGGCATAAGAGTTCTTTAGAACTTCCTGAAGGTGTTCTTCAATAGCTGCTGCACTATCTCCAAACACCTCTGCGACTTCGGCGTACTCTCCCGATAGAGAAATTCCAAGCAGATTTTTTATCAGCTGGGAAATATGAACAACTTTTCCTTCTCTAAAAACAGCAAAAGGAATCTGTAGTTTATTAAAGAGCTCCAAAGGTATATTGAACTTCATTCATAACTCCAAAAAGTCTTAAAGTTCGCTCCAATAAACTGCCCTTCTGCGTTCTATATTAAACAAAAACCTAATCTTTTCCAATTTATATTTTGGGGACAACAAATTGACAAAGGGAAAATTCGCTCTTCACTGATTCATTGTTTTCAGAAACTCCCTGTTATCCTTTGTTTTCTTCATTTTATCGATCAAAAACTCCATAGCTTCTATAGGGTTCATTTCGTTGAGAAGTTTTCTGAGTATCCACACCCTCTGGAGCTCCATGGGGGTCAGGAGCAATTCTTCCTTTCGGGTACCTGACCTGTTTATATCCATAGCGGGAAAAATTCTTCGATCACTCAAACGTCTATCGAGCACGAGCTCCATATTACCAGTTCCTTTAAATTCCTCGAAAATCACATCATCCATCCTGCTACCTGTATCGATAAGTGCAGTAGCAATAACAGTAAGGCTCCCCCCTTCTTCTATATTTCTGGCAGATCCAAAGAACCTTTTTGGTTTGTGTAAAGCATTTGCATCAATTCCACCTGATAGAATTTTACCACTGTGCGGTACGACAGCATTATGGGCCCTGGCAAGCCTTGTAATACTATCCAGGAGAATGACCACATGATATTTCAATTCAACCATCCTTTTGGCTTTTTGGAGAACCATTTCCGCAACCTGGACGTGTCTTTCCGGAGGTTCATCAAAAGTAGAGCTAACAACTTCAGCCTTCACTGATCTTTCCATATCCGTTACTTCCTCAGGCCTTTCATCAATCAGCAGAACAATCAGAATTATTTCTGGATGGTTGGTTGTTATACTATTTGCAATTTGCTGAAGAAGAGTAGTTTTGCCGGTTTTAGGCTGGGCTACTATCAGACCTCTCTGGCCTTTGCCAATAGGACACAACAAATCCATTATTCTCATCGAAATATTGTCAGAATCTACTTCTAATTTTATCCTATCCATAGGATACAGCGGGGTCAGGCTGTCGAACGGAGTACGATTTTTAACTACTTCCGGGTCCATCCAGTTAACCGCTTCAACTTTCAAAAGAGCAAAGAATTTTTCATTGTCCTTTGGAGGCCTTATTTCACCGGATACAATATGCCCTGTCTGAAGGCTGAAGCGTTTTATCTGCGATGGCGAAATATATATGTCATCTGGTCCAGGGAGGTAACTCTGCTTTTCGGATCGTAGAAATCCATACCCCTCGTCAGTTACCTCGAGTACCCCTGTAGCAAATAGTTTCCCACTGCGGAACGCTCTCGCTTCCAGAATCTTGACAGCCAACTCGTGCTTTCTTAGATCTCCTGAGCCATCGACTCCATAGCGGTGAGCAAGTTCAATTAGCTCTTTTGTCTTCATTGAATGCAACTTTGCGATGGTAAGTTCATCTTCCATTTTATTTACTACCTCTTCTTTCATTGTTTCTAAACCCTCTCAAGGACAAATGTTAGGATTTCCAATGTTACTATACACATCCTGAGCAATATAATGACTCCCTAGAATAAGCAAGATCCCTTCCTTGTTTTGCACATAATCTTTTAGAAATGCCCCTAAATCTCCTGAGCTACAAAGAAGTTTCTGTTCACTCGTATACTTTTCAATCAGTTCTCTCAAGTCCCGAAAACTGTAGAACTCACTTGATTTTGCTATAATGTAAATGTTACCCCGTAAAATTGCAAGTAGTTTTCCTATATTTTTCACTCTTTTTGTTTTTTTTAGAGCAAGAACCACATCAATTTTTTCCTCGGGGAAAAGCTCTCTCATACTCCTGACGGTACTGGCAATACCCGATGTATTGTGTCCCACATCATAGAATATATAAGGATTTTTATGAACAATCTCAAGTCTTCCAGGCCACCTAACAGATTCAATGCCTCTCAGAAAAGACAACTTATCTATTTTTATCCCGAATCTTCTTTCAGCTGAACTTACTGCAACAAGTCCGGTAGCAAGGTTTTCAAGCTGATGCCTCCCATGAAGCGGATACTTTACTCCTTTGATGGTTGAATTATAAAAATGGATATCCACTTTTTGATTGTCGATGCTGAAGTCGATTCGAGAAACCTTACAGTACATAGGGGCATAGCAAAACGAAATCCCTTCCTCGGTGCAGAATTCTGTTAGAAACTTCTTTACAATATGATGCTGTTTCCCTATGACACACTCTGCCCCTTTTTTTATTATCCCGGCTTTCTCCCGGGCAATGTCACGAACTTTCTTACCGAGTTGTTTTTCATGGTCTTTTGATATACGAGTTATTACAACAACCCCTGGAGAAATGACATTTGTAGCATCCCATCTACCACCCATTCCGGTCTCAACTACCGCAAAATCAACATCCATTTCTTTAAAATAGTAAAAAGAAAGAGCTGTTGTAACTTCAAAAAAGCTGGCCTCCATTTTATCTATCTCTTTTCTAGTTGAATTAATAAACTCAACAATAAAGTCATCGGGAATATAAACATCGTTTATACGTATCCTTTCGTTATACTTTGCAAGATGTGGAGAGGTATAAAGTCCCACTCTATACCCGGCACTTTTGAGTATTGAGTACATCAGAGCGCAAGTGCTTCCCTTACCATTGGTTCCGGCAATGTGGATGAAATTTAACTTCTTTTCCGGGTTGCCAAGATACCTGAGGAGCGATTTTATCCTTTCCAGCCCTGGCTTTATCAGAGAGGGTTTCAAGTTGTAAATATATTTTTCTACCAGATTCATTTATGTATTGAATTTATTCAAGGTAAATCTTTCCAACTCTCTTCAGATTTTCTCCAGTAAAAAGCTTCGCCATTTCTTCAAATCGTTGGGGAAAATCAGAAACATAGAAAGCATCTTCCCTTGCAGTTTCACCTTTTGATAGAATTCCCTCTCTCTTTAATAGTTCATGAACTTCCCGAGCAACCTCTACTGAGGAATCTATTATTCTGACATCTCCATCAACATATTTTGCAATGACATGTTTTATAATAGGGTAGTGAGTGCATCCAAGGATCAAAGTGTCTATTTCCCCCCTCAACGATTCCAGGTAATATCTTACCACCATTTCCACAATTTCCCCATCGGTCATACCTTCTTCGACAAGTGGCACAAACAGTGGACACTCTTTTTGAATAACCTTGATCTTACTATTCATAGAGCTTATTGTATCTTTGTAAGCTCCGGAGTTCATGGTTGCTCTGGTTCCAATAACGCCAATGTTGCCGCTTTTTGTTACGGAAACCGCTTTCTTACAAGCAGGTTTAACCACACCAATAACAGGAACACTTATCTCCTGACTTAGCAGATCGAGAGCAACACTTGATGAGGTATTACATGCTACCACAATTAGCTTTACTCCCTTTTTTTCGAGAAACCTGGCTATTTCCAGAGAGTATTTCCTCACTGTTTCATTACTTTTTGAACCATAGGGCAGTCTCGCTGTATCTCCGAAGTAGACAATATTCTCCTTCGGTAAGAGCTTTTTTATCTGTTTCACTACTGTCAGACCACCCAGCCCTGAATCAAATACACCTATTGGCGAATTTCTAACCTCCACCGGCTACTTCCTTCTCACAAACATTTTTAAACCCTACTATACTCTCGTACAGAGCTTGTGCTATTAACTGCCTGTATCTGGGGGAATTGAGTTTTCTTTCGTCTTCCCTGTTAGAAATGTACCCCAGCTCGCAGAACAGACTTGGCATCGAAGCTCCTATCAACACATAAAATCCGGCCTGTCTCACCCCTCTATTTTTCATGGGTACAATCTCGGTGAATTTCCTCGAGACTATTTCGGCCAGTCTTTCACTGTCTTTCATGTAAGCTGAGAAAACCATATTCGCCAGAATATTAGATATATCATCATAGCCTTTGTACTTCTCTCTATCCGCTTCTGTTTCCAGCTTTATAACAGAGTTTTCTTTCTCTGCCACGGCTATTGCTTCTTCTGATCTACCGGGCCTGAGCAGGTAAAATTCAACTCCTGAAATTTTCCTGTTGTCACAGGCATTAACATGTATGCTGATGAAAAGTTTTCCGTTAGCATTATTTGCTATCTGTGTACGCTTCCATAGGGGAAGGAAGGTGTCCGTTTTTCGTGTATAGACCACTCTTAGCTTTCCCTTAGTTTCAAGCAGCCTTCCAAGACGTAACGCTATATCGAGGGCAATATCCTTTTCATTTAGTCTGCCCCTTCGCCTCAGCGTTCCCGGGTCCTTGCCACCATGTCCGGGATCCAGAACCACTGTATCTATAAACCACCGGGTTCTGGCTTTTTCTATTTTTTCTTTTACCCTTTCTCTATCTGGATAAAACAGAGATACCAGTACCTTGCTTGATGCAAAATCATAGTGCACATCCGAGGAGTTAAATTCTCTGACAAGCTTAAAAATGAACTGCACAGATTCGTTTAACTGCATACACTCCACAGTTTTAAGTAGAGACGACCTATTTTCTACAATCAGCTTAGAAGTATCAACTTCCGCAGCGTAAATGGTCAGGTAGAATTGATCCCCCTTTCTGAAATAATATGAAAAGTTGTTGTCTGGTATCGGCCTGTCCACATCAATGAGAGCAACTAGGCCGTTGAATTTATCCTCAATGCTGATCTTTCGGATAGTGCTAAACACTATCTCCTTCCGGGTGAAGGTTTCGCTCCTTGGCTTTGTAATAGAATATCTCATACCTGTGGGAGTTACCCTGTAAACAAGCCGTTTAAAACTAACATCTCGCAGTATCTTCAAAAAGCTCTCAAGAGGCACATAGATCTCTTTATTCACAAGGAGGACTTTGCTTCTGAGATTCAGGGTTTTATTCCCCACTACGACAAAAGAGCTGTTTACTGTGAACTTTAATATCTTACTCGGCAAGAAAAGTAGGATCTTGCCATTGTCGGGGCGGTAATATGTTCTGAAATCGGCAGTTTTTGCAAACGTATTAAGTGAAATATATTTTACGCCACTTTTCTCAGCTATGTTGAACTTAAAATCCTTTCCTGCCTCCGGAATGTTTATCTCAATGAGATCACCGGACAAATTTCCCGCAATAACCAGAATAATTACCAGAAATTTCTTCAGCACACTTCCCCTCACTGACTGTAATATAAATGAACAATTACTTTTTTCAGCCTTCTGCCCCCAGAATTTCCACTATAGCTGAAACCAACCTTATATGCAAAAGCAATCTCTAAATTCTCATTCAAACGCCCGCATAAAGCTATAAAAAATCTATAACCATTTCCATACAAATTTGCAAAATCGAAATGATACGGGATAGAAGATTCAAAAATGGTAAAACCTTCCCCGTCAACAACCTGAAATTCAGAGGCTCCAGATTTTATGTACCAATTTCTTCCAGTATATCTAAAATATGGAGAGATGGCAATGGAAGGGTGTTTGTCATGTTCCAGTCTCAGTCGCAGACTATTTTCAAAGGTAACTCTTTCACCGAGCATAAAGCTGTATCTAAAATACACTCGCTTGAAAGACCCTCCTTCAGGAATGTAATCATCAACGAAGTCTACGGTAAAATTCCCTTTGCCTATTCCACAAATTCGTGTGCAGAACAATCTTCCCCATTTTAAGTCGTTTATGCTTTCATAACTAAGACGCTGATGAAAATCTGTGAGCAGTTTAACTTTCAGTTTCCGGAATTTTCTTTCGATTATATAAAGCATCCCTTCTTCATCCGAGTTATACCCGCTGAAATATTTCCTAGTTGATCCGAGTCTGTAAAAATGGTTTTCGCTCAAGTATCTGTAGCTTATTCCGAAACCAGCACTTTCAACCGTAAACACCAGACTTCCTGTGAAATTGAGTTTACCATTGATCACCAACATCTCGCATCCAAAATCTACAAATTCACCAGCTGTTGCACAATAAAATGAAAGAGCTTTTATTTGCTTAGAGCAGCCCATATATTTCAAATACCTGTTATAAGAGGCAAATGATACCATACAACCCGCTGATACCTTGCCGCATTTTATATCTGCCCCGATTCCGATAACCTCCTCCCTGAGATTTTTTCTGGAGATCAGCTGACTTCCTGAGGCATGATAACCAGAATTTAAAAACTTAATCACTGTATCTCCTTCTGCATGAGAGTCTATAAAATTGCTTGAAGCAAAAAAAAGGAGGTTGTAAGTACCGAAATTTCCAAATAGCCCCACGCCTCTAAGGAAATTGTTTTCGTCAGTGCCAGAATAGGGGGTCAATCTCGGGTTTCTGATCCTTAGGCTCCTCGCCCCAGCTTGCCTCAGCATTGAGTAAAGAGAGTTGTTGTACAGCAGCCCATATCCCCATCTCACCCTGAAAGTACCTATGGAGCATGACAGTCCGTTAGCAGGAAGTCTTTTGAGTAATACAAAGATGTTTTTACAATCGAAAAGACTCTTTTCTCCTTCGTCGTACTCCCCCGTGAAGCTGATATCAAGAAAACTACTCGAGATATTTAGCTTGAATTTATTTCTTGCTATGAAATAATTGTTTCCCTCATATAGTTTGAAAAAAGTTTGCTCCAGAATGCTCACTCTCTGTGTTGTTTCTCTTCTTAGGGAAAAGAAGCTCTTGATGAACTGTAATTCTTCTCTGTTTAACCTTGCTATTCTTTTCACATCCTGCCATGTGGAGGCGGTTTTTAGTGAATCAAGACTTAAAAGAAGCTTATACTTTAGTTCGAAAGATATTGGGAGCTCTTCTATCTCTTCCATTGTACATCTCCTGAGATCAATAGGATTTTCTTGATATTCAGCAAGAATATCTTCGACCTCAGTCTCGCTAATTTTGTCGCTCTCAAAGTAGTCAACAATGTAGTTGTAATCTGCTCCACATGCAGGATCTGGCCCCAGCGCTACCGAGAACAGCAGCCAAAGCCATAATATAGTGTTCCAGGCAAGATGCTGTGATTGAAATAGGCAAATGAAACCCTTATTCCTCTCCACTTTATTATGCTCCCTATGGAAAATCTGTCAGGGTTTAGTTGATACCCCGCTACGAGAAAAAGAAATTTTATAAGCTTAACTTTTGTCCCCAACCTTAGACTAAACGGAAAATACACGTCTTTGTATACCTCTAAAAACAGCTTTCCTGTGTCCCTGGGACTGTATACAAAACTGCAATAAAACTCCTCAGGGATATTACTTCCTGCTTTTCTGGTAAATGCCTCGGAAAAGTTTCTAAAAAGAATTGCAGAAATCAGCTTTTCTGTAAGTGAGAAGGTAAATCCCATATCGATTGATGCTCTGAAGCACATGGGGTATCCCTTTATCCATAAGCCATACAGGTTTAAGCTGGCACCAGCCCAGAAGATATCACTATACCTGTAACCATATTCGCAGTTGTAGGAATATTCCCTGTAGAGAGAGTTGCCCAGATAGCCAACCCGCATTCTGAATAAATACCCCTTTTTCGATGTGTAGGAGGCTATAATTTCTTTTCCCTGAATATCCTTTAATCCATAAAGATTTACATAGCTCGCCGAAAAATCGAAACCTACATCAGTAACGTAAGAAGGGTTAAGAGACATGCTACCTGCTGAAGTTACTCCCCCGATTCCGATAATCTCAGGGCTAAAACTCTGTAATTCGAACGCTGGGGAAACCATCCCCTTTAAGGCTAATAACAATAGAAAGATCAAAATACTTTTGAATCCGCGAAACATTTCTTTACTCTTGTTTGGTTTTTGCCGCAGCGGGCTCTAAGCTATTACATTTTTACCAGATCAGCGTCAATATAGATTTCCACACGTCTATTCTGAGCCCGCCCTTCCGCTGTACTGTTATCAGCTATCGGTCTGAACTCACCATATCCTAAAGCACTGAAAAACCTTTCGGGAATAGAGGTGTTTTTTATAAGGAAATCAACTACGTTTAGCGCTCTGGATGTCGAGAGCTCCCAGTTGTTGCGATATTTTCCAGAACGAATAGGGAGGTTATCAGTATGCCCTTCCACTCTGATCTCGACCTGGAGTTCAATACCTTCCTGTCTCAAAGCTCTTATAAATCTTTTAAGCTCTTCATATCTATCAAGATTCATCAGCTTTGAGCGTCCTATTATCCTTCCAAGATCACGGAGGATAGGTTTAAATTCATCTTTTATCTCTGCTTCATTGATATTGAAGACTATGGAGCTACTCATCAGAAGCTTTATACCTTTTGTGTCTCTGGTGACCTTGATAAGGTTTCCCAGATTAGCTCCCTTGAGGTAATCTTCTATTTCCACTTTTGTCTCATTGAGCAACACGTCTACAACCCTGTATATGTTACTCTGGGCTTCGTTGACAATAATTAGCGTTAAGACAAAGAAGGTAAGAAGCAAGGTAACCATGTCTGCGTAGGTTATAGCCCAGTACCCTTTTGGAGCTCCTGTGGACTTTCCTTCAGAGTCAGCCATCAGGCTCTTCCATTATTTATAAAAATTTTCTTTCCTCTCACGAGTGGGGATAAAAGTCATGAGCTTCTCTCTGACAATCAGAGGATGTTCGCGGTTATGAAGACAGAGTATACCTTCCACCATCACCTCTTTGAGCATAAGCTCTTCTTCTGATCTTCTTTTCAGTTTTCCACCTATGGGAATGAATATCAGATTAGCAAGGATTAAACCGTAGAAAGTTGTCAGAAGAGCCATACCCATCCCGCCAAGCAGTTCTTTAAATTGAGTTGCAATATTAAAGTCCATGCTACCTATCAGAGACTCTATCCCACCTGAGTTAATTCCAGTCATGGTGAAATTTTTTAGCATAACAATCAGCCCGATGATCGTTCCAACCATCCCAAATGCAGGAGAGTATGTCCCCATGTAAAAGAAAATTTCCTGTCCCAGTTGGTGCCGTTTTTTCATATTAGAAAGCTCAAGATTAAGATAATTGCGAAGCCTATCAGGATCTCTCTCATTTATGGCAAGCTCGAGCCCGTTTCTCATGAAGGTATCTTTAATGTGTGGAAGTTCTTCCTCGAGGCTCATTATGCTATTTTTTCTTACCTTGTCCGCCAGATCAACAAATTTTTCCATTATTTCTTCATAGGTTAATTGATTTGCCTTGAAGACATTTTTTAAAACTTTAAATACGCGCCAGACACTTTTGAAAGGGTAATTCACAAACGTGGCTGCAAGCGTGCCCCCGAGAACTAGCAAAAGAGAAGGATAATCCCAGAAGTACTGAGCTGCTCCTTCCTTGGCGAAAATGGCGAACACTATGAGTCCAAAACCAATAATTAAGCCAAAAAGAGTTGTTAAATCCATCTGTCAGTTTCTTACTGGCTCAACTCCAAAATATAAAAAGAAATTTTTATTTTTCAATTACTTTAAAGACTCTTTCGCCTTCCTTTGCCATTCTGTATTTTTCTCGAGCTATTTTTTCTATATAACGCAAGTCCCTTTCGAGTCTTAGCCTTTCTGCCTTTAGGGAGTCCTGCTTCCTCCTAAGCTCTTCTATTTCAGAAGATAATTGGCTCCTTAATCTTTTCAACTTTATTACCTGAGTAATCCCATAGTCCCCAGCGAAAAATGAAACGGCAAGAACACAAATAGCGAGAATCACCCCCAAAAGGTATGCCAGCTTCTTTGTGTTTGTATTGTTTTTACCCCTTCTTTCGGGAGCTCTCATCTTTTCAGAACGTTCCTGCCCCAGTATATAGCAGTTTCATCGATCTCTTCCTCAATCCTCAGCAGCTGATTGTACTTGCATATTCTATCAGTTCTACATCCAGAACCTGTTTTAATTTGCCCGGCATTGACAGCAACTGCAAGATCTGCTATTGTAGTATCTTCAGTTTCGCCTGATCTATGGGAAATCACGGTGGTAAATCCTGCCCTATGTGTCATGTTTATTGCATCAAGAGTTTCTGTTAACGTTCCTATCTGATTCAATTTGATCAAAACAGAGTTTATTGTTCCCTCTTCTATTGCTCTCTTTATCCTTTTGACGTTTGTAACGGTTAAGTCGTCACCAACAATCTGGATTCTGTCACCCAGTTCTTGGACCATTATTTTCCAGCCATCCCAGTCGTCCTCAGCTAAACCATCCTCTATAGAAAAGACAGGAAATTTTTCGACAATGTTTTTATAATACTCGACCATTTCTTTTGAAGTTAGCTCAGCTTTTTCAGATTTTAGCTCGTATTTGCCTATTTCAGCATTGTAGAACTCCGATGCTGCGGGGTCAAGAGCCAGATAGATGTCCTCCCCAGGTTTGTACCCGGCTTTCTCGATAGCTTCCATGATAACTTCAAGCGCTTCTGTATTTGATTTAAGGTCGGGAGCAAACCCACCCTCATCTCCGACAGACGTGTTCAGCCCCTTAGACTTCAGTACTTTTTTCAGTGAATGGAAGACTTCAATACCCATACGCAGAGCTTCTCTAAAGGATGAAGCTCCCACTGGAGCTATCATAAACTCCTGAAGATCAACGTTATTGTCAGCGTGTTTTCCCCCATTTAGAATATTCATGAGCGGTACAGGCAGAACTTTCGCATTCGTACCGCCTATGTACTGGTATAGAGGCAACCCTGAATAAGCAGCCGCTGCCTTGGCTACAGCAAGAGAAACCCCCAGGGTAGCATTGGCACCGAGTTTCGATTTGTTTTCAGTCCCATCCAGCTCAAGCATCAGGTTGTCAATATAAGGCTGGTCGAGTACACTCACCCCGATCAACCGCGGTCCGATGATTTCGTTAACATTCTGAACAGCTTTAAGAACCCCCTTACCACCGAATCTGTCTTTATCACCATCTCTCAGCTCAAGGGCTTCATGCTCTCCTGTTGATGCCCCCGAAGGCACTGCAGCTCTACCAAAAAAACCACTCTCAGTAATAACATCGACCTCTACTGTAGGATTTCCCCGTGAGTCCAGTATTTCTCTTGCAATTACATCAATTATTTCGCTCACTTTTCTGTCCTCCTCTTCATTTCAAATCCGCACAAATTTAGGCTATTAAACGCTTTTTAACAAACGTTCAAAAATGGGTTTTCTGAGAAATAAGGAATCAGGTTTGAATATTAAACCAATTAAATCTAATTTAGAGGGATAGCTTTCATAGCAGCGAAGAGTTGTAATGAGAATTCTATTTTGCATAGCGAGTACAAGAGAGGTAAATGAGGCAAAGATAGCTACAGAACTTCGTAATGGATCAGAATTTGTTTTCCGTTATACTGGCGTGGGGGTGAAAAATCTCCGTGCTATAAAAGATGAGATTTTCACAGGAAACTATGACCTAGTTATAAACGCCGGAGTTGCTGGCATTCTGAATGACAGTTTCCAGATTTTTGATGTGGTTGTTCCCTATAGATATATCTTTACTTTCGGAGGTGAAGTTCGGGAGTTACAATTTCCTTCGCCCGGGGTGAAGAAATGGAAGGCTGGTTGTATAGTAACTACCACCAGACCTATTGCGAATGAATGTGAGAGACAGAACTTATGGAAAAGGCTTGGAGCTGATATAGTGGATATGGAGTCGTATTACCTTGCAGACCTTACTCGAAAGAAAGGAATACCTTTTTATTCGATAAAGGTCTTGACAGACAGAGCAAATTCTACCGCTGCAGTGGATTGTTTTAGAAATCTAAAAAGGGCACGGGAGATACTGTCGGATATCATTCCGATTTTTATCAGCGCCATTGATGCAATATGAACTGGATTCAATTTATATCTGTAATCATTCCAACTTACAATAGAGCTGTTTACCTTAAGCGGGCAATTGACTCGGTACTCAACCAGACATTTAAAAATATAGAGTTAATAGTTGTAGACGATGGATCAACTGACAATACACCTGACGTTGTACGAATGTATGAAGATAAAGTAAAATATATTCGAATAGAGCATTCCGGTGTCTCGGCTTCAAGAAACACCGGAATAAAGGCTGCATCCTCCAAATGGATAGCCTTTCTCGATTCCGATGATTACTGGCTGAACAAAAAACTGGAAATACAGACAGAATACATGGAAAAGAACCCGCACCTCCTAATTTCCCAGACAGATGAAATCTGGATTCGAAACGGAGTCCGAGTCAACCCTATGCTGAAGCACAGAAAATACGGTGGATGGATATTTAAGGAATCTCTTCCTCTGTGTATAATCAGCCCTTCTGCTGTATTGATTCATAGATCAATATTTGAAGATGTGGGTTACTTTGACGAAACTCTTCCCATCTGCGAGGACTATGACCTGTGGTTGAGAGTAACGCTAAAGTATCCCGTAGGGTTGATTAAAGAAAAACTAATCGTTAAAACTGGTGGTCATGACGATCAGCTCTCGAAGAAACTATGGGGGATGGATAGATATCGGGTCCTGGCTCTCGAGAAAACCCTCAATATGGTCTCAGATGTGGAAAGGAGACGACTTGTGCTGGAAGAACTGGTAAAAAAGTTAAGTGTTTTATCTAATGGAAGAATGAAAAGAAAACACCTCCCCAACACTTATAAAATCAAACTGGAGTTTTATAAAAATGAAATTAAAAAGCTTGGGTAATCTGTCGCTTCTTCCAGTTGAAAAATTTAATAGGGATGATGCTGAATTTGACTTTTTCCCGAGACCAAAAGGTAAAACAATCCTTTATCCGCTTCTTGTTTCAAAGGAAAGGTCAGGGTATAGAATAATCTATGGGCATCATCTCCTGGAGCAGTTTACAAATTCTGGCTTCAGTATGATTCCCTCCATAATTGTGAAAACTCGGGATCCCAGAGACACTCTTATTGCAGCAATCAATTATCATAAGAACATAGGAGACATTCTCCCATCCGCACTTTCTAAAATCCTGCTATTCATGGAGAGACATCGACTCTCCAGAGATCCGGAGTTACTGTACCTTCTGAAGATGGCAGACTATGCTGACTTTTGCGACGAACTAAAGAGAATAAGTTCTTTCCCACAGCCCGTAAGGGATTATCTTGATTCGAAAAAAGCTCCTATAAAAGTGTGTTATCTTACTTCAATTGTAACTTCCTCCACTAAGGATTTCATTCTAAGTCTAATAAAGAGACTTTCACCGTCCCTTAGTATTTTCACCGAGATAATTTATGGCGTGTATGAAGTCTCAAGGAGAAAAGAGCTTGATGTAGCGTCAGTTGTAACCAAATACGGTCTTATTGACTCCATTGAACATGGAGACCTGAATTCTCTCAGAAAACAGGTAAGGCGGCTGTGCTTCCCTACAATCTCAAAGTTAAATGATGGAATAGAGAAAGAAGTGAAAAAACTCAGGCTCCCTGCCAGTGTGAAGCTGCATTGGGATTGGACGCTGGAAAGGAAAGCTATAAGTATAAATATTGAATTCGACAGTATGAGTTGTGAAAATCTTAGAGGTTTTCTGTCTTCTGGATTTTACAATGATCTAAAAAGATTATTGGATAAGATGTAGATGAGTATAAAAGTATTTGCTACCAAGGACATTCTAAATGACAGGTGGGCTATAAAGATTTTAGGGGAACACAGCCTCTCCTATGAATTAATTGATTCTGAAGATGAGATCCATCAAATTTGCCCCGGGTCTGACCCCAAAACTTCAATTCTGTTGACCAGAAGCAAAGGCGAGGTAGTAAAAAACTGTCCCGGCACTCAGGAAAGTTATCTCTGTTGTGGTTATAAGGTAATAAATCAAACTCTTAATTGTCCGATGGAATGTACATATTGTATCTTACAGTACTATCTGAATCAACCCGCAACGGTTGTATACACTGACTTCGATAGAATTTTTTCCCAGGTAGACAGTTTGCTGAAAAATTCAGAGGGGAAAATATTAAGAATTGGAACAGGCGAGCTGAGTGATAGCCTTGCTTTGCCTGGCTCTATTATTTTTGCTCGAGAGGCTATAAAATTTTTCTCATCTAAAAAGGACGTTTTCTTTGAATTAAAAACGAAAACAGTAAATGTAAATTCCCTGATAGGAATACACCATGGTGATAATATTGTAATATCATGGTCTCTCAACCCAGATCCAGTAATTGCAAAGGAAGAGAAAAAAGCATCGAGTCTTCGCAGTCGTATAGACTCTGCAAGAAAAGCTATGGAGGATGGGTATCTGGTGGGGTTCCATTTCGATCCTATTATACTCCACAACGGCTGGGAAGAAAATTACCGAGAAATAGTTCATTTGATATATGAAAACATTCCGCCTGAGAGAATAGCGTGGATCAGTCTTGGAAGCCTGAGGTTTCCTCCAACTACAAAGGAAAAGATTGCGCGAAGACATCCGGAAACCAGGATTATTTTTCAGGAAATGATTAAAGGGCTTGATGGGAAGTTGAGATACCCACGACCATTGCGGGTAAAGATGTACAGACTTATCTTCGAAGAGCTAAAGAAGGTTGATAACCCTCCGTTCATTTACTTCTGTATGGAAAGTCAAAGTGTCTGGAAAGATGTGACAGGAATTACTCCACAAAACAACAAGAATTTCGAGTTTATTTTTGCCAGGAGCCTCTTCGAGAGGTTTCCCGAACTAAAGCTAACGCCACCACGAGAGGAAATTTATCTGAGGTAGTTAGAGTTTTATACCAAATCTCCTTTTCAAATTCTCATCCCCAAGCAATCTATCTGCTATGAGAACACCGATTATGGTTTTAGAATCCTTTATATCCCCGGCAAAAATTCTCTCCACCGCTTCAGAGATAGACATTTTCATAACCTCTATGTTTTCATCTGGATCAGGTCTTTCCCCAATGTAACTCAGCTCTTGCGCCCAGTAAACACAGAGGATTTCATTTGTATATCCAACAGAAGGATAAAAGCAAAGAAGCTCTACAAACCTATTGGCTCTGTACCCAGTTTCTTCTATCAACTCCCTTTCCACAGTGGCGATAGAGTCTTCTCCAGTATCGATCTTACCAGCAGGAAGCTCAACAGTCACTTCTCTAACGGGATATCTATACTGTCTCACGAATATTAGTTCACCGTCTCCAACATAGGGTATGACAACAGCCGCTCCGGGGTGCTTTATATACTCTCTTACGGCAGTTCTGCCAGATGGTAATAAGACTTCGTCCACGTAGACATCAAGCAACTTGCCCTTGAAAATATTTCTAGACGATTTTGTTTTTTCTACAAATTCTTTCATGGTACTCCCTGTAATTCTGACGTTATCAAAAGTATATATGAGGAGGATGACCGTAGCGGGAGGAGATCCCAAGGAAGGAGGGAGGCTTGGATTATAAGAGGCAAAACCGTCCTCAAGGTCATCCCCCTCGTGGAAACAAATTTTAAGTTCAAATATCAGTAGTAATATAAGAATTAGCCGGCACAATTACATTGAAAATATGAGCGCACCTACATTTGAACTTGTAGCCGAATTCTCTGTAATGGAAACTGTAAAAAACAGAAGTTTTCGCCCGTTGTTGTTTATTCATTGCTGATTTTCAATTTTTAACTTATTTTAGACAGGTAAATCTATATTGTACTATGAGAAATTCTAAGGAGTCTCTTAAGCACATCAGAATTTCCATATTGCTTGTAGCTCTCGTGTTAGTTATAGGGACAGTTGGATATATATTAATCGAAGGCTGGAATCTGATTGACTCTTTTTATATGACCGTTATTTCAATAACCACTACAGGTTTTGCGGAAGTCAACCCCCTTAGTGCTACGGGGAAAATATTTACAGCCTTTCTCATCGTCATGGGCTTGACAACCATAGGATACACATTAGGACGTTTTACTCAGTACTTCGTGGAAGAATATATTTTCAGGAGAAGAAGAATGAAAGAAAGAATAAAAAAGCTGAAAGATCACTACATAGTATGTGGTTTTGGAAGAATGGGAAAACAGATCTGCAAGGAGTTAGCAGAAAGCGACATTGATTTTGTGGTGATAGAAAACAATCCAGAAAAGATAGAAGAACTGAAAGACTCAGGCTATCCACTTATAGAGGGAGATGCTACAGATGATGAGACTCTCAGGGAAGCGGGTATAGAAAGAGCAAAAGGGCTTGTGTCCGTTGTTGATAAAGATGCAGATAATGTTTTTGTTACGCTTTCAGCAAGAGGATTGAATGATAAAATTCTTATAGTAACCCGCGCAATAAGCGAGAACACAGAGAAAAAGTTATACAAAGCTGGTGCAAATCGTGTAATAAAGCCTTACGAGCTTGGTGGGCACAGAATGGTTCAGATGCTACTACGACCGTACGTTGTAGATTTTATTGATATAATCGGGCGGAGAGCCAGTTATAATCTTGTCATGGAAGAAATCCCGATTAGAGAAAAGTCCTCTCTTGTGGGTTTAACTCTATCACAGACTCCAATAAGGAAAGAGTTAAATATAATTGTGGTTGCAATATATTCTCCGGACGACAAATTCCATTATAACCCAGGCCCCAATACTCATATACATGTAGAGGATACTCTCATTGTTATCGGAGAGGAAAAAAACATAAAAAAACTAAAGGAAATTGCTTCCTCAGGAATTCAGGAATAGATATTTATTTCTTGCTTCGGAAAATGTCCCACAACAGCTTAATACCTATTATAAATGCAAGCACATATCCAGCCATGCCAATAAGCGGATAGCCCAGCACTTTTGGTCCTACGGGGAGCTGAATAACAAGCGAAGAACCTATGATGAGAGCTGCAATTACTAAAGCAGAAGCAAGTCTATTACTGGATCGGTTTAGCTCACTTATAAGATTCTCGAGGTTCCTGTGCTCAAACTGAATCGAAAATTGCCCGGAAGATGCTTTTGATAAGATGGAACGCATTTTCCCAGGGAAATCCTCCATTAAAAGAGCAAGGTCATCTATATTAGTGAATCCTTTTTTAAGTTTCACAAATGGATTGTATCTTCTTTTTATGATCTCTGTAACAAAAGGTTTAATTTCATCCAGCACTTTCAGTTCCGGATAGAGCATTCTTGCTAAACCTTCAGCTGTAACAAGCGCCCTTGACATGAGGGACAGCCTGGTTGAGACCTTAAGCTTAAAAGAGTATGCCAGATTAAATATTTCTGAAGCTATATCCTCTATGCTATAGGTATCAAGCCGGGATCCAGAGAAGTTGCTTATAAGTTCTCCAATTTCGGCCTTCAGCGCGGGTACATCAGTTGAGGAACTTATCATATCCATACGCTCCATTGCCCGAATAATTATCTTCGGATCGTTTTTCACAAATCCTTTGAGCATGTCTGCTATAAAGTCTATCATCTCAGCATCAACGTATCCGACGATTCCAAAGTCAAGAGGAACAATTACATTGTCGCCTATAACCAATATGTTCCCTCCGTGGGGGTCGGCATGAAATAGCCCCAATTCGAATATTTGTCTGAAACTCAGTCTGACGCCGCGCTTCGCGATGATTTCAGGATCAAATCCTTCTTCCAGCAATCTCTCTTTATCAGAAGCCTTTATCCCTTCAACATACTCCATTACGAGAATTTTATCACTGCTCAACCAGTGATAGTAGCGAGGAACATAGACCGTTCTATCTCCAGAAAAGAATTCTCTGAACCGCTCTATGGTTCTCCCTTCCCGAAGAAAGTTTAGTTCCCGATGTATAACCTTGTCGAATTCTTTTACTACCTCGACAGGGTCAACTGGTATCTGATCTTTCAGATATTTTTTTGCCACCCGGGCGATATCACTCAGTATTTCAATATCAATCTCCACTTGTCTCCTTATTCCTGGCCGTTGAACCTTCAGAACCACCTCGTCACCGGTCTTGAGAGTGGCTTTGTGTACCTGAGCAATGGAAGCGGAGGCGATTGGCTTTTCTTCAATCCTGCTCAGACATCCCGCAAGTTTGCCGTTACCTTCTGATTCAATTGAAGCCAGGATCTGTTCAAAGGGTATAGGATTCACTCTGTCCTGGAGTTTTTGTAATTCTGCTATGTATTCAGGAGGCAAAAGGTCAGGCCTCATGCTCAAAGTCTGGCCGGCTTTTATAAAAGTTGGCCCTAACTCCTCGAATACCAGCCTGAGTCTTTCTGCTCTTGACGCAGTTTTTGTAAGCGTGGTTCTTAGTCTCGGTACAAATTTCTCACCAAACCGGGTTATCAAATCATTACTGATGACATTTACGACATCAGAAAATCCGTATTTTACGAGAATTCCTAATATCTGTCTATATCTTCTAAGGTGTTTCCACGTCTTCGGGATGGAGGTTAGTTTCATTTAGCCGGTCTTTTTGTGTTCCACCTTGCGATGTTTTTCTATCTGTTTTTTTAAATCGTCTATCTCCTGGCGGGTTGGGACATCCAAAGTTTCAAGGACCTTTCTAACTTCTTTTTTTATAAACTCTCTTGTTTCAGCCTTTTTTTCCTCGGCCACTTTGAGCAGACTTTCCACGAGGGATTTTTTTTCTTCGGCAGCTACCTCTCCTTTTTTGACAAGTTCATCCACTATCTCTTCAGCCTTTTCCCTGGTAATGCTTAAAGCTCCCAGTCCCGCCAGATATAATTTTTTTAAAATTCCGACCATGACGACCTCCACACTTTTTCTTAATTAATTTATCCAGTATTTTCAGATATTGCAAACTATGATTCTCTGTCTAAACCTACTGCCATAATTCTGCTGTATCAGGTGACAAGTTATTTTACGCAGTTTTTAACGTTTTCTGTCTGCCCAGATCTCTTTCTGGCCATTAGCCCACCACAGACAAAGGGAACCATCTCATTACCGTGTTGAAAGTTTAAATGATCACTGACACCAGATGCCCATATCCTGTATGAAATGAGTTCGATTTCGAAACAAAACCATTCTTTTGCATCCAGCAATGCCTGTAACTCCCAGAGACAAAGCGTTTGGTGAATTTCAAGAAATATCCTCATTTTATCTCTGTAATGAATAACCTGAGAAACACATGAGCTCAAGATTTTTAATAAAACGACCAAAGCTAACACATGGCTCAGCCTCACGGAAAAATGAAACTCACAACTTAGTCTTAGAACACCAGAGCGTTCGGACATTAGGCCATGTTTTTTATTGCCGATTTGGGGGTAGAACAAAAATATTGTCTTTTAATACATTTTTCCCTACTATCCAAGTTATAGAAATGTGTAAAAAGGAGCTTTTTACACCACATGATACACCTCTGGAAATTGCAAGAAAATGCATAATACAAAGATTAATCCCTGATGGCTACTTGGAATCCAGTACAGGGACCTCAAAAAATATCTTCTATGATACAGGTTTTCCCGCTCCTCTCTCAACGGTTAGAGAAATATCAAAAAACTTTATTTTCAAAAAATATTGGGGTGAATAACCATGCTTTACATGAAAAATAGGCCTCTAACTGTTTGCATTTTAGGAATCATTCTGATGATTCATGTTTGTGCTCTGACAGCCTCAGATGGGATACAACTAGATGTGATTACTAACCTATATCGTCTTCTACAAGAAGAAGACACTGATGGCGATAAAAAGATTACAATTAACGACCACTACATCGCTGGCGAAAAGGGCAACAAAAAATTTTGGTTGATAGACATTAATGGCAAAAAATATGAAGTCTGTGGAACATACTTTCTTTCAAACCTACTTCAAGAACTGAAATTAATGGAAGAAAAGGGCTACAGAATTGCCAGCCTGAAGCGAGACCGTATTTACGAAAGTCCTGTTCACCGCATCTCAAGACTGATAAGGGACTCTTACTGGAGAGGACTAACAAGAAAAATCAGCGAAGAAAGTCTACCTTCAATAATAAAAGACCCCAAAGTTAGCACAAAAGATAATTTCCGGTATATCTACGTACCTTATGATGATTCCTTAGCATTCAATTATTATCAAGATATATCAAAAATACATCCAGAATTAAGGCTGAAGGTTTTATTTCTGCCAAAGCTGATTACTCCAGAATGGGTCCGTAACCTCGATGGGTATCACGGTTTACTATCCCTTGCATTAAAGTGTAATGAAGATGGAAAACTGGAAGCCGTACCATACGTAGTTCCCGGTGGCAGATTCAACGAAATGTACGGGTGGGATAGTTATTTTATATTGCTCGGACTCATATCCGATGAGAAAATTGAACTGGCGAAAGCAATGGTAGATAATTTTGTATATGAGATAAATCACTATGGGAAGATCCTCAACGCCAACAGGACATACTATCTCACACGCTCACAGCCACCTTTTTTAACTTCTATGGCCCGTGCCGTTTATGAAAAGTTACCCCATAACCCCGAGAACAAAAAATGGCTGAGAAAAGTTCTCTCCGCAGCTATTAAGGAATATTATAATGTCTGGATGGGTGAAAAAAGATTAACCAGGACAGGCTTAAGCCGGTATTATGGCGAAGGTTTCGGTCCCCCACCTGAAGTTGAGCCAGGTCATTTCAATGTAGTATATGCCCGCTATGCCAGAAGGTATAGTATGAATATCAAAGATTTCGAAGAAGCATACAGGAATGGTAAAATTAAAGATCCGGAGCTGTTTAGCTTCTTCAAACACGATAGAGCTATGAGAGAATCAGGTCATGATAAAACGTACAGATGGGATGACCGCTGCGCAGATTTTGTAACTGTGGATTTAAACTCGCTCCTATACGGAACAGAAATGGACATTGCCCAGACTATAAAAGAGGTTTTCAAAGATTCGTTGGTGCTGGAAAGCGGGAAAGTAGAGAAAAGCTCAACCTGGTTTGAAAGGGCTAAGAAAAGGAGAAAATTAATCAACAAATACCTTTGGGATAGTGAATACGGATTATTCTTTGACCACGATATTGTAAACAATCAAAGGAAGGTTTATATATCGGCCACTGTTTTTTACCCCCTCTGGGCGGGATTGGCTACTAAAGAACAGGCTGAATTGATAGTTGAAAATGCCACACCCTTTCTGGAAATGCCCGGTGGGCTTGCTGCTTCCAGTAAGGAGTCAAGAGGAGAAATCTCCATAACCCGCCCGCAGAGGCAATGGGACTACCCCTATGGATGGGCTCCTCATCAGATAATGGCCTGGATAGGTTTGATAAATTACGGCTACGGCGAAATCGCCTGCAGGCTAGCATACCGATGGCTTTACACCATCACAAGGAATGCCGTCGATTTTAATGGAACTATTACTGAAAAATACAACGTCGTTAAAAGAACCCACCAGGTTTTTGTTGAATACGGAAACGTAGGAACAAAGTTTTCCTATATCACAAAGGAAGGTTTTGGCTGGACAAATGCAAGCTATCAGATAGGAATTAAACTACTACCAGAGGATTTATATAAAAAATTGGAAAACTTAATCCCCCCGGAGTGGATCTGGGGCTATTAAAAACGGCAGATCCGCCGAACTCGCTAACAAAAACACAGCTCTAAACTTATCATCCGATTTCTATAACCTATTTTCCACTCCGGGACTCATCTTATTCTTCTTGAACAACAGTTTTTGTTTCTCTTTACCCTCAGGTCTTCTTAAGTTTTGCTGTATTTGTGAAATACGGATACAATGAAAGTACTTGATAAACTCGTTTTAAAAAACTTCTTTTACCTATTCCTGCTGGTCATTGCAACCTTCATTTCCATTTTTTTAATCGTAGATGTCATCGAAAAAATTGACATTTTCATAAAAAATCGACTCACTATAGATCAGGCCGTAATGTATTATCTCTATCAGCTACCTTTCTTTGTCAACATTGCTCTACCCATGTCCTTGCTGATTGCAACGGTATTTACTCTGGGCTTCCTGAAAAAGAATAACGAGCTAGCGGCTATAAAGTCTTCGGGCATCAGTATGTACAGGGTATCGGCTCCACTCCTTATCGCGGGGGTTTTGTTTACTCTGTTTTCCTTTGTCATCGAGGATTACCTTGTCATACCGGCAAACAGGAAGAGAATAGAAATCGAAAGGGATCAGCTAAAGAGGCGCAAATACAGGAAAAAGACCACCCTTGAAAACCTTTCCTTTCAGGATTCCCAGAATTGCAACGTTTTTATTCGCTGGTATTCGGTAAAGATGAATTATGGAAAAGATATATCTATACAATACTTCAATGACAATGTTCTGATAAAAAGGGTCGACGCAAAAACGGTAAAATGGGATGAAAAAGAAGGCACGTGGAGGATAAAAAACTACATCTTAAGAGAGCTGGATCCTGAAGATGGACAGTTTTTTGCCAGAAGTGGCATCGACAGTACGGTAAATCTCAGGCTGAAACCTGAAGATATGACTTTCCTCACGCTCAATCCAGAGGGTATGAGAATAAAAGAGTTAAGAATATTCATCAAACGCATTGTCTCTACTGGTAATGACCCTGCAAGATGGCTCGTTAATCTACACTACAAGTTTGCTTTTCCTTTTACCTGCTTTATTGTAATCCTTATAGGAATACCTATTTCGGTACTCAGACCCGGTAAAGATATTGCCTTTGGTGCCGGTTTTAGTCTCCTTCTAATTTTTATTTATTACGGGCTAATAAAATTCGGCCAGTCCCTTGGCTACCACCAGATACTTCCCCCAGCTCTCTCTGTGTGGATAGCAAACTGCCTCTATTTCGTTACGGGCGGATATCTATTTTACAGAATACGCCAGTGAAAATTTTTTATAGCTTCGAAGTATACACTAGAAATGAAAACTTCACCCCTTGCATCTTTCTCAGAATAAACCCGTTGCAGAATCCTACTGCCCAGTCGATATTAACCAGACCCAAGTGGTAACCACCCCCCAAAGCAAATTCCCTTATCTCTTTTCCACCAACTGACACACCCATACGAACTGGGGCTTTTACCGATCTCAGAACCTCGACACCGATAGCAAACTTCCAGCGACCGAAGCTATACAGCCGATCTTGAAAACCCGCCACAAAATCCGAAGTCAGAACCACATCTTCAATTACTTTTGAGACGCTGAATCTAAAAAGAGCAGGGTACTTCATTATAAAAACTGAGGTATCTCTGAACGTTCGCCCCTCTCCAACGATTATTTCGTTATAAGGAATACCCTGAAAAAATTTATCAAATCGAGCCTCATTCACTCTAAAACGGTATTCATAGAAATCCCCCTCAGAAGGGAGAATTTTCTCAGGCTTGACAAGTCTTGCAAGCAGAGTTCTTTTGTTCCAGTAAATCCGGCCAAATACATTGCTTAAAGATATCCCCAGCCTGTATCCATCTATAAGCCGGGAGGTCAAGCCAATATCAAAAGAATACCCCATACCCCCCACTGTCTGCTGGAAATAATATCTTCCTTCCCCCTCTATGTAGTTTTTCTCCGGAGTAAAATGGGTTGTGATATAACCGAAACTCGAATCAGGATTAAACCCCATATAGAGTAATCCCTGAAGATATTTGAAAGAAAAGCCTATATTAAAGTCTTTAAACGGTACTCCAAAAGAAAAAGCCCACTGTCCAATTCCCACAATTTCCTCATTCATCCTAAGGTCAAGAGTTTTGTTTACCTCATTCCCTTCAACAAGAAACCTGACAAGATCTTTTGCTATGCCTATATCAGAAATGAGCAAAATATCGTAAGTAATGGCGTGATTTCCCTTTGAGTAGTTCACCATTGGTACAGGTACATGTAAGTCCATGAAAATTCGCCAGCCGACATCCGGAATTTCAGAAAGGAAAGCCTTCTTAAGCCGCTGATTATTAGCCTCAAAATCCTTACCGTTGTACTTTTTATATCTCTTAATCGAAAGAAAGTTGTTGATTACGCTAAAGCCCGCGCCAGCAATCAGTCTTACCTCGCTTACCCCATCTTTTATAGCCAGATTTGCTGGATTGTAATCAACACAGAAAAGGCCTCTGGAAACTGTACCGTAAGCACCACATAAAGCCATTGCTCTTGGATCTGTTCTCGTCTGGGAAAGAAGTACTCCATTTAGAAGAGAAGAAACTATAAGGAAAGCAAGAATATCTGAACTTCTCATTTAGCCTTTTATTGTTCTTGCTGTTCTTGAATTACGTTCCTGGTATCTATAGTAATGGATAACAGAGAAAGAATTCCTATTTTATTGTCTTCTGAAATTCTGACATAGGATGTAGTGCTGTCGAGGTGTATTCTCGGTCTTATGTAATGGGTAATATCTTTTACTAATAACCTGACCTTTGTTGTATCAAATGGAGCTTCCTGACTTTCAACTCCAGGTTGAAGAATAGAACCACCCACTTCATCTATCAGTGCAGGAGGCAACCGGAGAGATATCAGAGTATCTATATCAATGTAGCACAAGCCTGTATCTGTTTCGGCAAAAAGCGAATCGCCTATCCAGATGAAACCCGAATCCAGATGCTCAGGTAAACTATCAAGAGGAAAGTAATCATAGTTAGAAAAAAGAAGCTGAAGAGTCCCAGAAAGCGGACAACCATTACTGACATTATAGAAAAGACTCGCACTAACCAATCCCGAGTTGATTTTATCACGGGTCGTTTCATCAACTGGCTCCAGCACCGTGGATTTGACAGGAATGAACGTTACAGGACGCGTCTTCACCACGAAAGGAACCTCAACATTGTACTTTCCCCAGAACGATTTCCCAACCTGCAGCCGGGATGTATCATTGGAAGGAATATATGCTGTGCCAGTGACTCTGATGGAATCCGGGAGAATATTAAATATTGGCGCAAGATTCACCTTTATCTCTGATTCGGCAATGGGTTTGTGATCCGTTGCCTTTTTTATGGTATCTGCAGTCATTACCTCCGCAGCAACTTTCCCTTCTTTGTATCCAGAAAGCTGCATGTCCAAATAGGTTTGAGTTTGTATTTCGTTGTAAATGGTTACAACAAGGTATGCGTATTTAAACTCTATGAAGTCAAATCCCTCAGGGATATTTTTTATTACCATCGGGGGTATATCAAAGTAAAGATTGAAGAAACCAACTATTTCAGAAAGCAAAATGTCCGAAATAAAAAAGTTTACATCTATGCTTCCTGCTCCCGAACCAACTTTTATGGTAACCAGAGAATCATCTGTATTAGGCAACAGTTCAAAGAATGCTCCCACCAGAATTGAATCGACTACGGACATTCCATCAGGATTGCGTAACGTATCACCATCAATTCGAATGGAACTTAAGCTACTCAAATTTGCATGGACTGTATCTGAAAAAGTAACGTATCCATTTTCATCAAAGAAATTCAAAAAACTCAACCTGCACAAAAAGTTGATGTCAGTACTATTGTCAAACCGAAGGGATATAAAGTTTGTATCGGAGGGATTCGTTGCCGTCTGCGCAATGACAGCTCTTATGATCGTATTCTTGGATCTTGGTAGGGCGTTTTCAAAGGCTATAGAGAAAGGTTTAGGAATACCGGTGACGCTTTCAACATCGTTAACACTTAATTCCACCATCAGAGAGGCGGAAGGATCGGTCCCCGCAGGAATGGTATAAGGCTCCCCATCTGTACCAGCTACGGTAGCAGCAATAGCAAAATAAACCGAGTCGGAAATCCTGACTCCAGCTAAGTTATTTCCACCTCC
>Ga0180300_10000094_pt1 | contig 31278 bp, 33 predicted proteins | sample GuaBasSediGuay15_FD_121798 | JGI IMG/M metagenome (GOLD analysis project Ga0180300, IMG submission 121798) | Subseafloor sediment microbial communities from Guaymas Basin, Gulf of California, Mexico - Guay15, Core 4569-2, 21-24 cm | ecosystem: Environmental > Aquatic > Marine > Hydrothermal...
AAGCAGAAGCGTGAGTTAATAGGTCTGAGAACTTTTAGAAAAATGTGGAAATTAAACTCTGCTCTAACTTAGGTATAATGGTAGCCCGGGAGAGATTCGAACTCTCGTCAGCGGGTCCAAAGCCCGCTATGCTTGTCCGCTACACCACCGGGCTTTCACTAATACCCATTCAAATGAAAGTCTTTGATATTAACTTATTTCTGTCCACCGCCACTGGAGAATGTTACTTCTTCTTGAATAGGTAATCGTCCAGCTTGTCCTTCGCTTTTTCCCGTCGCCTCTGATGTTCCTTCAGGAACTTTTTCACCTTCTCTGCCAGCATGATCTTGTGATCTCCGCAGAGAAACTCTCCGTTCCTACATTTCATATATATCTCATTAAGCTTGTCGTCATCTTTCTCAAAGAGGTAGTAGTCATAGTAATAGATTGGACAGATCGAGGGATCTCCTCCATGAAGCTTATGCTCCTTGATCGTAGGCTTCCCCCCTGTGAAGGCATTCCATATCTTTCTCTCAACAACCTCCGGAGGATCCGTTGTAAATATGCATGTCTCCGGAATAGAGGCGGACATCTTGCCTCCCTTTCCAAGTCCAGGAAGGAATTTGCAGTGTATCTGAGCTGGCTTAAAGTATCCGAGCTTAGGAGCTATGTCGCGGGTGATTCTCCAGTAAGGATCCTGATCTATTGCCGCGGGAATCAGGCAGGGTACATTCCCACCGGTGAGCTCACTTTCAAGAAAGCATGGGACTGCCTGAATAGCTGGAAAGAAGATTATGCCTATATTTGAGCTCTCAGTTAAGCCGAATGTAGCCTTAATCGTGGAGAATGTGATTTTCTTCGCAACCTTCAAGGCTGTTCTATAAATTATATCTGCGTCTTCAACGTCCATAATTATCTTTGTCTTCTCCGCGTCAAACCCAACTGCTATCACGTCGAGGGCGTTATCATAGGCGAAGTTCCTAGTCTTTTCAAGTGTGAAGTCCGGGTTAATGAGGAACTTTTCATCATCAGTCATCTGAAAGTATAGTTTCGATCCGAAAACGTCTTGGAGATGCTTTGTGAAGATCCAGGGAATCATATGTCCTATATGAACGGGACCGGAGGGACCCCTCCCGGTGTAGAGGACAAATTTTATGCCGGACTCGTACATGTCGAGAATCCAGTCTAAATCCCTGTGGGAGAAGAATAATCCCCTCCTAAGCTGTAGATGAAGCATGCCAGCATGCTTCTCTATCCTCTTCAGGAGATCCTGGGTTATCGGTTGCGTACCGAACTCCTTGATGAGGCGGCTGTAATCTATTCTCCCCGAAACTTCCCATGGAGTAATAATCATCTCCTCATCTTTGCCAGTCAATTCATTAGTCACCCTTAGACAACCACGGCATCATGAAGGGCATGTCTCAAATATAAATTTAATTAGTCTCTCCTGCTTTGTGAAGTGATTACTTTTTCTATTTTGCTCTGTTATTTTTGTGGAATTAAATTATATAACGCATCAAATGAGTCGGTAACCTCTAAACTTTTCAAAAATCCACTAGTAAGCTTGATTAATCTATCGACTTCCAATTCTTAATTGAGGAATTACGCATATAGAAGAGAGACTGGCAGATCATAAAGCTTCAAACCTGCGAAACCATCTTTCATATGCCTCTAAGGTTTTCTTTGGTATGCTTGTTTTTCTATCCCGCAGAACTTCGAGAAAGTCCTGCATGGTTATTTCACGTGGCAAGGCTTCCTCGCCGATCTCCCCTGACTCAAAGAGTTCACTATTCACTCTTAACTGAACTGACTGGCAGAGATCTAAAATGTCGCTTCCAGAGAATCCCTCAGTAAGCCTCGCCAGTTCTTTAAGATCGACATCTTCAGACAACCTTAAATCCTTCGTGTAGAGCTTAAAGATCCCGAGGCGGTTGCGGCGGTCTGGGGGAGGAATATAGATCCTCTTCTGAAACCTTCTTATGAATGGGCCGTCTAGTCTCCAAGGCTTATTAGTGGAGCCTATCACATAGACATGGATGGACTTCTTCTTATCTATTATGCCATCCATCTCCTTAAGAAACTGGTTGCGCACCCTTACCTCTCCACCGACTTCTAGACGATTGGTTCCCATCAGAGAATCCACCTCATCAATAAAGATTATTGAGGGCGCTCTCTTAGCCCTTTCCCTAGCAACCTTGAAGATTCGTGCAACGTTCTTTTCAGCCTCGCCAAGCCATTTAGACATGACTGAGGCTGCATCAACTGAGATAAATGTCGCCTTAATCTCGTTTGCAACAGCCGCGGCTAGAAGGGTTTTTCCGCATCCAGGAGGGCCGAAGAGGAGTATTCCCCTCGGCCATCCAAGGGGGAAGAGGTTGGGTCTTAGAGATGGATAGACAATTGCTTGTCTAATTGCCCTCTTCGCTTCTTCAAGCCCAACTATCTCATTCCAATGTACGTTTGGTAGTTCTCGTATGATCAAGTTATCAATTTGATCTTTCTGTGGCTCCTGCTCTGAGCCGTAACTCGCCTCATAGTCTGATTTGCCGTTAATCCATATGTCTTCCAGCAGCTTGATCCTCATCTCGTAAGTCTTAGCTCTCTGGATGAAGAATCTGGTTAAGTTATGGTTTGGGTAAGCATGTACAAGCTTGAGTAGGCAATCAACAGCTCTCTTGTAGGCGGCTATGGCTTCTTTCCTTTTTCCCTGCCTATCTAGGTCTACAGCTTCCTGAGCGTATCTAACCGCTATTTTTTCCAATTCTTCTAGACCGCTCATCTCCGTCACTGTTTAATCTCTATCTTACCTTTCTTCTTCAGCGATTCGAGAGCATGTAGCACTTTATCATGCGGCATATTCAGCTCTTTAGCACATCTAGCAACATTCATGCTTCCATCGTTTCTCTCAATATAGTCAAGGACTAGATCCTCAGCTAGAAATGAAGATAGATCGAAAGTTTTCTCTGAAGATGATTTTCTTATATCTGATTGAGTGCCATGGCTGGTAACAGATAAGGCTATCGCAGACTTGCTAACTCTTCTCGGAACGAACTTTCCTATTGGAGGTTCAGGAATCTTTGTTTCAAATTCCTTCTCTACAGAGGAGGCTGCCTCGCGTAGAATTGCTTCTGCGCTGGGTCCGGCGGGCTGAGTTAATATAGGTGACGATAAGTTGAATTCAGTTTCTTCAAGAATTTCATTAACAACAGTGTTAAGTCTGCTTATTTCAGGAATAGTTGATGGAATAACGTTTGCTACAAGGTTAAGTGCATACTTAACTTCTCTAAATGTTTCGCGTAGAGCTTTGAAGTTTGAAGAGACTATCCTTATCGTATCAAGTCTTATTATTGCTCTTTCAACAGCTAGCTGAACATATCTGAGAATTGAGAGTATCCTTCTTATCTCAGCTAGCTCATTTGCGTATATCGTTGCCCTCGCTTTCGAGTCTTTCTTAATGTACATGATACATGTATTAAATAAGTCATGGTTTCTCTTCTCAAGTTTTGAAACTACAAGCTCAATTCTTGAATAGCATTTTCCAAGCTCTCTAATGGTCTCCAAGATAGACTCATTAAGTGATTTCCGTCTTCTGCGGAGAATTTTATCGATCATAACGCCTCGCCGGAGAAATAGTTTTAGAAAAAAGATCTTCTATTCTGGGATTAGACGTACAGGAATCGCTTTTTCACCCTCTTCCCCTTTCTCTTCTTCAGGTTTCTCCTTAGCTATTTGAAGTCCGGTTTCCTCTTTCTCTTTTTCAGGAATTTCTTCAGTTTTTTCTTCAAGAAGCGCATTAATTCTTTCCTTTTCTCTTAATAGTTCAAGCCTCTTCTGCTGAGCGTTCTTTACATCTCTAAGCAGGGCAACTATTGAGCGCTTATAAACTTCTTCGCTTATATTTTCCATAGCACGTTCTATTTCTAGAAATGCCCTCCCCATCTGAAGGCTCTTTACATACTCTTCCTGAAGCCTAGCTTCTTCATCTATCTCATCGATTAAGCTCTTTGCCTCATTTTCCAGCTCCTTAAGCATACCGTCAAATTTCTTCATGAGACTTTTAAAAATCTCTTGTGGAATTATCTTCTCTTTTGAGAGTTTTTCGAGAACCATCCTCTTCTTCCTAACTATGGGAAGACTCTCGGATAGATTCTCTATCTTCTTTTCGATAAGCGACGATATAATTGCCTCGTCACCTCTAACCTGCAACATTTCAGCGGGGTATTTCTCTAGGGCTCCACGTCTTTCTACAAGAACCTCTACGATTCTTCCTGAAGTATCCATTATAAAGGATACTACGATACCTAGCTCTTTCTCCCCGCTGATCTTCACAGTTTTTCCTATAATCTTCGAAGCATTAAAGTTCTCATCCATTCTAAGATCCCCCGAATCAACTATTTTCAATACTCTGAATGTTTATAGTCTTCCTTGAATCCCTCAGGTTGCTTTAGAGACGGTAGCTCCGGAAACTTCTCTTTCATTCTCTGCTCGGCTACTATCGACGCTTCCCTCAAGATTTGCTGTGCATCTTCATTTGCAACTTCGAAGTCCGGAGCCACTCCCGTTGTATGTCCAGCTTCGATCATTATATCGTTAAGCATCGTTCCGACCTGTTCAAGTTCCTTCTCAGCCGTTGGAAGCACACCAGCTATTCCTGACCTTATGCTTTGCAGAACCTCTATTGCCGGAGCTATGTTCACAACGGCGTTTCCTAATTGGCTGACCGTTTTCAACCTCAGCACCACTCTCTCTAGAGCTAGCTGGGCATTAACCATGAAGTTTGCCATCTTCCTTAGCTCTGCTAGCTCATTCGCGAAGATATTTGCCCGCTGAATCTGATTCTTTGAGTATGCGTCTACAACCTTCGAGAATAGATACTTATCTCTATCGGAAAACTTGTTCAAAATGCTTTCTAAGTATTGAATCTGAGCCTCTATGCGTCTTATCGCTAGCTCTATTTTAGACTTCAAAGGAACCGAAGGTTTCAGCATGTTCTTTAATCTTCTTTCTCCTTCTTCCCATCTTCTAGTGAACTTCGATGACAATAACTGTTCACCTTGTTTAATGCAAGGTCTCTCTCCAATTAGAACCTTCCTATTATGCTAAGAATATCTGAGCATATATGCAGATGTATGTGCTGACCTGCACTCATACCGATCTTTTCTCATTCAGTATAGCAAAAAATTATGGAAAGATCTCTCAATATTTACAAGAAGATATCCTAATCTAGATCGGTGAGAATTCCTTAAGCGGAGCCCTAAAGATCTCTGGATGTCTTCCCCTACGAATAGCCTCAACTCTGCTCAATATCTTTCTAACGTTATCTTTACCAAGATGAGCTGAAACGGTTACTCTGAAGATAAATTTCTCGCCAGGATTGAGACTTATCACTCTTCCATGTCTCCTCTCGAAGGGCTTGACGTTTGGAAAACTTGTTCCCGGCTCCAGTCCAGTTACATATCCATCTTCGAGACTGGATGTATTCTTCCAGAGCGTGAAACATGGCAACTCATTAACCGAATATGATATAGAGACTGCCTTATCCATGTCTTTATTTGTCAAAAGGACGGTCGTGTTTCCATCATCATCTGAAAGCATCTTCATGAAGTAAACATGCTCTATAAAGCCGCTCTGCGGCGGGCCATAAACATCAAAGTTCTCAACTTCCTTAGCGGCTACTGAATCTCTTGGAACAACCTTCTCAATAGGCGCTATGAATCGACTTCCCCCCTCCAGGATCGGCGAACCATAGTTACAGTGATACAGGATTTGCATATCGCTTGAGGATCCACTGAGATTCTCAATAACGTCACAAATAGTGAACAGATTGCTTCCGGGAATAGTTCTAATAATAGATGAGAGCTTAAGATTAGGTCCAAACATTGATCTTTCATAGACTACTCCTTCAACCTCTAATGGAAATGGAGGCTCCAAGCCGACTCTGACATTTACTAGCGAAGCCGGGATATTCGCTATTTTTCCGTGGAGAGTAAGCATAATCTCTTTTTTTCTCCCCATATTATCTATTATCACATCTGTTGCGGGGGCTCCCAGGCTGCTGAGGCCGCAGCGAACTATCATTTCATTGAATCCTTCAAGCAATCCGGTCCCGCCCATAGCCTCCAAGTTTATGTGTCGTGGATGAACTGGATTCTTGATTGGAGAGTTCCATCCTAGAAACATAGACTTATACATTCCCTTCCATATGCTCATGCCTCGCGTGGGAACTATTGCGAGCGAGAGTTCACCATTATCTAGCGTAATTAAATCTACACCGTCTGAGAGGCCTCCGTAGAGCCTACGCTTCTCAATTCGCCATCCTCTGCCAACTCTTAGCTCTTGACTGGATAGGCTCCACTTCTCAACGTATACTCTATTATCTTCATCCAAAAGCGTCTTCTCAAAGAATGAGGTTTCCTCATTCATCCTAGATTCCTCTATAAACATTTTACTCCATAACCTTATACATATTCCGTAATGTATGTTTCGCTGAGCCGTAAGATTTGGAGATTTGAGAGAATATTTCATTAAACCCAAAGTTTTAAGCATCTTCCGCTAAGAGCCGAATCTTTAAGTATGGTTAAATTCAATATTTGTTTATCATTACATCTCATGAAAAATAGAACACCTCTAATGGGTTAGGAGAGAAGAATTTTGAAGTCTTCGCGTATTTCAAGCTTTTACAAGCTCAGCGTGAAGGAACGCATGAAGATAGTTAAGGAGTTTGCGGGACTTACCGATGAGGAAGTAAACATTCTGCAGTCAACTGGATCTCTAAGCTTAGAGTTAGCTGACCGCATGATCGAAAATGTCGTCGGAGCGATACCCATACCTCTTGGAATAGCCGTTAACTTCTTGATAAATGGAAAGGACTATCTGATTCCTATGGCTATCGAAGAAACCTCAGTTGTCGCTGCAGCAAGCTATGGAGCGAAGATGACGAGGAGAAGGGGGGGAATCTTCACTAATAGTACGGAGCCAGTGATGACGGGACAAATCCAAGTAGTTAAGGTTAAGGATCCTTATCGAGCTAGAATGGCAATACTAGAGTCTAAAGATGAGATCCTAGAGAAGGCAAATGAGCAGGATCCAATGTTGGTCTCAGTTGGAGGTGGAGCAAAGGATGTCAGAGCTAAAGTGATACATACGATGAGGGAAGCTATGGTCATTGCTGAATTACTTGTGGACTGCAGAGATGCAATGGGGGCTAATGCTGTGAACACGATGACTGAGGCTGTAGCTCCAATTATCGAAAAGATCACTGGAGGAAAGGTATTGCTTCGGATAATCTCTAACCTTGCAACAGAACGGCTTGCTAGAGCTTGGACTATTGTAGATAAAGAGGAGGTAGGCGGAGAAGAGGTTGTTGACAGAATAGTTGATGCGTATGCATTTGCAGCCGCCGATCCATATCGAGCCGCGACGCATAACAAGGGGATACTGAACGGAATTATAGCTGTAGCTCTTGCAACATGCAATGATCATCGAGCTATAGAGGCGGGAGCGCATGCATACGCCGCGAGAAGTGGACATTATTCCCCACTTTCAGTCTGGGAGAAGAATGAGAATGGAGATCTAGTCGGCTCTATAGAGCTCCCGCTTGCCGCTGGCATAATAGGAGGCGCTACGAAGGTCCATCCAGTTGCAAAGGTAGCCTTGAAGATTCTAGGCGTTAAAACAGCTAGAGAACTAAGTGAGATTATGGCCGCCGTTGGACTGGCTCAGAACCTAGCTGCATTAAGAGCCCTTGCACATGAAGGGATACAGAGAGGCCACATGTCTCTGCATGCCAGAAACATTGCGATAATGGCTGGCGCCGAAGGTGACCTCATAGACTTGATCGCCGAAAGGATGGTTGAGGAAAGAAAGATAAGGGTGGATAGGGCTAAAGAGCTCTTAGAGGAATATCAGAGAAAACTTAGTAGAATCTGAGGAATAATCTAAGAGGCCCCGGTGTGACTCGTTTCTTCTTCCTAGTCTCCGGAGAGAATCCAACCCTCCCCTTCGCCGAGGTTAAGGCAATTCTAGAATCCGAAGGTCACGCTTACTCAATTCTACTTAAACTCAGCCAAGTCTTAGTTCTAGAGTTGAATTCTAACTCTGTGGAGTCTGTTGTATGTAGATCGGCGCTTACAAGGGCATGCAGCCTTCTCATTACGTATTGTATAGCATCAGTAGAGGAGATATTTGATAGTATAAGAAGAGTTGACATGTTAGATTATGTATCTCATGGTGAAAGATTCGCTGTCCGAATTAGGAGAGTTAGAGGTGCATCTCAACATATAGACAGGTTGTCGCTGGAACGCAGGATCGGGGAAGTAATATTGGAATCCGTGAAGGGAGCGAAGGTTGACCTTAAAAATCCTGAGAAGATCTTTTTTGGAGTTCTATCGGATGGTAATTTCGTCTTCGGCTTGAAGACGGCGGAGATCAAAGCTGGAAAGTTTAAGAAGTGCACCTCAAGAATAGCGTTTTCACACTCAGCCACTATGTCTCCTAAGACTGCGAGATGTATGGTTAATCTCGCCCGAGCTAGGAGAGGAGATCTAGTTCTAGATCCGTTCTGTGGAACTGGAAGTTTTCTAGTAGAAGCCGGATTGATAGGATGCCGAGTGGTGGGGTCAGATATAAAACGACGCATGATTGAGGGAAGCATGTGGAATCTTTCAGCCTATAGACTAAGAGCTGAGGGCTTACTCGTCGCTGACGCACGTTCTTCCCCATACTTGCCCGGAAGAGTTGACCGTATAGTTACGGATCCACCCTACGGAACCTCAACGACCACGCTTGGCATGGATGTGGCAGAAGTCTATAGAAGTTTCCTCTCAGATGCTAGAGATATTCTTCGCGAGGGAGGATATATCTGCCTCGCCGCCCCGAAAAGGATTAACGTCAGCCAGATAGCAGAGGAGACAGGCTTTAAGCATTTAGAATCACATTTTATATATATTCATAGAGGATTAACCCGCGAGATAGCTGTCTTCTCCACATAAGTATAGGAGGCTACATATTGAGTCTGAGAATAACATTCCTAGGAACAGCCGCTAGCGTACCGACGGTGACCCGCGCGCTCCCAGCAATAGCCCTGAAGCGGGAGGGAGAAATTTTTCTCTTCGACTGCGGGGAGGGATCTCAGAGGCAGATGGTGACCGCGAAGATAGGCTTCAATCGGAAGATGAGAATCTTCATCACCCACATGCATGGAGACCACGTTCTTGGTATTCCAGGCCTTCTCCAAACCATGTCTCTTCTCGGCCGTGATAAGCCCTTAAAGATATATGGACCTCCGGGAATCTCTGAATTCGTGGATGCTTCTAGGAGAACCGTGAGGTTCTCGCTTAAGTTTCCAGTAGAGGTCTATGAGGTTGGAGAAGGCGTAATCTGCCGAGAACGCAGTTACGAGATCCAATCGGCATGGGCTGAGCATTCAGTCCCCTCTCTTGCATATGCCTTCGTTGAGAAGCCGCGTCCGGGAAGATTTAATCCTGAGAAGGCAGTTTCTTTAGGAGTTCCTAAAGGCCCATTATGGTCAAGGCTGCAACGCGGAGAGAATGTGAAGCTCCTAAACGGCAGAATAGTCAAGCCTGAGGATGTACTTGGCCCTCCGAGAAGAGGAAGAAAGATAGTATATGTAGGTGACACAAGGCCATCTGAGAACATAGTGAAGCTTGCATTGAAAGCTGACATCTTAATTCATGAAGCCACCTTCTCCAATGAGCTAGCTGAGAGAGCTGAGAGAGATATGCATTCCACTCCGAGTGGAGCTGCATCCATCGCCAAGAAGGCTAAAGTGAAACTTCTCATCTTGACGCATATAAGCGCCCGATACAGCGACGCTAATATACTACTAGAGGAGGCTAAGAGAGTCTTCCCAAACGTTATAGTCGCGGAGGACCTTATGAGCCTCGACGTTCCATTTGAGAAATAACTCTTTAATTCAAGATACTTGTCTCCCTAATCAATCTTACTAACCTTGAGAGGCTACCGCCTACGTCTCTTACAGACTCAACTATTAAGGACCCTTTATAGTTTATCTCCTTAAAAGTTTGAATCACTCGTCTCCAGTTGATGTTTCCGTCGCCTATGCCTAGATGCTCATCGGAGATTCCATGATTATCGTGAAGATGTGTATGAACGATCTTCCCAGCATACTCCTTAAGGAATCTAAATATCTCTCCCTCTATGTTTGCGTGTCCAACATCTAGAGTTAACCCTATCTCATAGTCTCCCAGATTATCATAGAATCGGTTAAAATCCTCGACTTTGCTAAGTAGAAAGTGGAGGTTTGAAATTCCATTCTCAACGGTTACGCGGACACCGTGCATTTTAGAGAATTCAGCGAGTTCACGTATGGATCTTAGATTCATCTCCCAGTTTACGTCGGAGAAGAGGTAGCTGGAATTGTTTCTCAGTCCAGAATGAAGAACCCATAGTGGCGAGTCTAGTTTTCCCGAGAGAAGAATCGACTTCTTTAATCGCCTAAGCGAGGCTCTTCTTTTCTGATACGATACGGACGCTATATCAACGTTTATGAATGGAGAATGAATCGATATTTCAAGATCTCTATCATATGCTATCTTCCTTATAGCATCCACTCGCTCCTCATTTAGAGAGTGCAACCCCTCATCAACTATCTCCACATTTTTGAATCTAGCCTCTTCAAGGATGCTTAGGACCTTAGAGAATGAGCGGGAGAGACAATACAGCATTGAAAAGCCGATCTCCAATGTAAGTCGCATCCTATACGGTTTTTGGCGTCAACCAGTCAATGACGGCCTTGGGATCATCACTTTCTATCTCAACCCTTATTGGACCTAGCGGAGATTCTCCTATGGACTGAGAGAAGGAAATATGTCCCACATAAGCAACTTGCTTATTAAGGTAGAAGCGTATTGTATTATCTTGGATTCCTTTGAGAAGCACCCCTCTGGCGGCATCTAGTATTTGTTCTCTACGTAGCAGATCGTGGAACCTGATTAAGGCTTTACGTCCCTCAGATTCGCCTGCAAATCGGCTTTTCTCTTTCTCCTTCACAATTCGCAATGTAATCTCTCCAAACATCTTCTCGACTGCCGCTTGAACCTTACCTGGATCCTCCGTTGGATTCACATCTACAGAGACTTTCAGAATCAGCCTTTTGAAGCCCATATCTCCTTCATCTCTCTTTTCAGAATATTCACCAAATTCTCTTCAAGTTCCTTAAGTGTCCCCTCATTCACCAACATGTAATCAGCCATCGCGATGACCTCTCCAACTCCAACCTTAAGTTCTCTTCGGTCACGCTCAGAAAATTCTCTCCAGTTCTCTGGATCATCATCTCTTCCTCTCTCTAAGAGACGTTTAAACCTTGTCTGTGGCGATGCGTGAATCGCGAGGATCCTGAATTCCGGAAACTCCTTCTTAAACTCTTCAACTTCATAGAGGCTTCTTAATCCATCAATGAAGACTATATGCGAATTTATATTCTTAATCTTTGGTATACATCTCTTTGCTACGGCTGCTGGTCCTTCCACGCTTCTTATCTCAAGCATAACTTTGCCGAGGCTTTCAGGCGTTATCGATAGCCCTCTTCGTTTAGCCTCAATTCTGACTTCATCACCCATCACAATAACAGGAAAACCGAGCTTTTCAACGATTTCTTTAACTGTGCTTTTTCCAGCCCCGGGCATTCCGGTGGTGCCTATAAGCATTCTTCTCTCCGTAGTCATCACCCAGCTGAGCAGCAGTCTCAAGATGTCAACAAATCCAAACCATATATTTTAACTTATTTATTGATTTTATGCAGTGTAGGTTAACTTTAATATACGGGCCTTCAATAAAATGGGGGATTAGAAGAGATAGAAGGGAAAGTTTCTCTTGGAGACTATTAGAAGCTTTATAGCCTTCGATATTGAAGAGCCACATGTATTGAGAAATATATCGAATGTTCAATCCATGCTTGCGGAGACAGGTGCACGGATTAAATTCGTAAAGCCTGAAAACATTCATATCACAGTGAAGTTCTTAGGTAATATTCCGCTGTCTCAAGTTGATGAGGTCTACGATGTGATGAAGAAAGTCGATTTTTCACCATTCAAGGTTGAGATAAGGGGAGTTGGAGCGTTTCCGAGTATGAGACGCATAAACGTTGTATGGGCGGGAATAAGCAGAGGAGTCGCTGAGCTGAGGGGGATCTTTAATCAGCTTGAGCTGATGCTCTATAGGATAGGATTCAAGAGAGAAACGAGAGGGTTTAGCCCGCATTTAACGATAGCTAGAGTGAAGACGGGATATAGGAGAGACAAGCTAGCACGCTGCCTAAGAGAGATAGAAGATTATAGATTCGGCGTTGTTAAAGCTGAATGCCTAAGGCTTAAGAGAAGCATATTAAAGCCGGAGGGGCCTGTTTACTTAACACTACGAGAAAAATGCACGTAGTTTCAAGGGACATAGCAGATGCGCAGTCTTAACGACAGAATTCAAAGGGTCTGTGAGGAAGCGCTTCAGCGGATAATTCCAAGCAGAGAGGAAAAGATTGATACTCTCAGCTTCGTCAATTCGCTGATTGAGAAGCTTAAACGTAGACTGGAGAAGCTAGGCATCGAAGCGGAAGTGCGTGTTGAAGGATCCATCGCAAAGGATACATGGATATCTGGGGAAAAGGATATAGATCTCTTTATACTTGTGCCAAAAGAGCATGGGAGAGAAGCGTTCCAAAAAGTTCTCGAAGCTGCTAAGACTGTATGCAAAGGTAATTTTTTGGAGGCCTATGCGGAGCATCCCTACATTCACGCCGAGATAGAAGGATTCACAATTGATTTTGTCCCATGCTTTAAGTTGGAAAGCGCTGAGGAGGCTATTTCAAGCGTCGATAGAACGCCATTTCACACCGCATATGTGAAGAAGCATCTAAAGTCTGAGGGTAGAAGAGAGGTTCGCTTGCTGAAGAGGTTCATGCGGGGAATAGGAACTTACGGCGCGGAGATAAAGGTCGGTGGATTCAGCGGCTACCTCTGCGAGCTCCTAGTTGTGTGTTACGGATCATTTCTCAACGTGCTTAAGGCAGCCTCGGATTGGCGTGGAAGAGTATTGATCGATATCGAGAATTATTATGAGGGAAGAGCTGAGGAGGCCTTAAAGATCTTTAATCAGCCGCTTATAGTCATAGATCCTGTTGATAAAAATCGAAACGTAGCCTCAGCGGTGAGTAGGGAGAAGCTTGCGGAGTTCATCGTGGCTTCAAGGTTCTTCATTAAGAATCCGAGTATCAGATTCTTCTTTCCGACGGAGCCGAAGCCTTTCAATGCACATGAAGTAGTTGATAGGATGAAGTCTAAGGGGGTATCATTCGTATTTTTAAAGACTAAGACCATAGAAGCTGTTCCTGACATTCTCTGGGGGCAACTCTATAAGTCCCGAAGGGCTCTTAAAGGGCTTGTTTCAAGATACGACTTTGAGGTTCTGAGAGATGCTGTTTGGAGCGACGAGAAGACCGCCACAGTATTCATCTTCGAACTGCAATCTCATGTTCTACCGGCGGCGAAGAAGCATATAGGACCCCCTATCATGAAGAAGAGGGACTGCGAAAGATTTTTGAAGAAACATCTATCATCGGAAATGCTTGTTTCAGGGCCTAGGATAGAAGGGGACAGATGGGTTGTGGAGAAGAGAAGGCTGTATCGGAACGTTTCTTCCCTCCTTAGAGACCTCCTCAAAGATGGAGGGAGAAGTGTAGGAGTCGCTAGCTTCGTCTCGGAAGCCTTCTCATCATCACTTGAAGTAATGGTTAATGAGGAGATCATAGATTTTTACCTAAGCAACAAGGACTTTGCATTATTCTTCACAAGATATCTAATAGGAAAGCCAGCGTGGCTTCAATGAGGGTGAATTTAAAGCTGCACGTATCTTATCTAGATATGCCTCTAAAGGAGAAGTATGCGCGTATAATCTGTTATCCTCAATATAGTTTGAAGTATCTCGAGGAAAGACTACGTGAGATGAGGAGTCTAGGAGTCAAGGCTTTATGCTTCTCCGGGGATAAAAAGATCGGAGGAGTCCCCATTTTAGGTAAGGGATGCGTAGGCATAGTTGTCCCGGCATATATGGATGTAGGTAGAGCTGCACTTAAGATTAGGCGAACTGATGCCGACCGAGAGAGCATGAGACATGAAGCTGAGATGCTTAGAATCGCAAACTCCGTCAATGTTGGACCGAGACTCTTAGGATTCACGCGGAACATTCTCTTGATGGAGTTTGTAGAGGGAATGCCTCTCCTAGAGTGGATTGAGAAGGTGCAGTGTGAAAGTGACTCCGTGGAGAAGGCTCGCAAGGTCTTAAGGGAGATTCTAGAGCAGTGTAGAAGGCTTGATGAGATAGGTCTGGATCATGGGGAGCTAAGTAGAGCCATAGGACATATAATCGTAGATTATAAGGATAATCCTTGGATTTTAGACTTTGAAACGGCAAGTGTGAGAAGGAGAGTTTCGAATGTCACGTCGATCTGCCATTTTTTGTTCTTGAATGGAGGAATTGCCAGCTTGATAACTAAATTGATTTGCCACGGAGCTAGAGAGAAATTAATCTTGGCTCTGAGAAGGTATAAGAGAAGCCTTTCGCGGAGGACCTTCAATGAAGTTTTGAGGAAATGTGGCTTAATTGATCAGAGCATTGAATAAGGGCTTAGAGAAGGTTACAAGAAACCAGATACGCTGGTCTCAAGCGTATTGAAGATCGGAAATTTATTAGCAACACCTTTATATTGTAAGAAGAAAAAGAAACAAAGAGGATATTGATATCGATGCCTTGTTGATGGTGCATACTTCATGATTATTCAGCGTGTACCAACAGGGATTTCCAAGTTTGATGAGATGATTGAGGGCGGTTTCCCCGAGAACAGCATGATATTGCTTGTAGGCTATCCGGGAGCTGGCAAAACAACATTCTCGGCGCAGTTTATATATAATGGTGCGACTCGCCACAGAGCTAAGGGAGTCTATGTCTGTTTTGCAGAGACGAAGGAGACATTCCTTAAGAATATGATGAGGTTCGGATGGGACTTCGAAAGGCTTGAAAAGGACGGAAGAGTCGCCATCCTAGATCTTTCGGTAACTCGAGAGTCTGGGCTTCAAAAAAATCTTGACACAATAATGGAAACAATGACCTCGCTTAATGCCAGTAGACTTGTCATAGATTCCTTCTCAGCGATAAGTATGGGGCTGAAGGAGCCGATAGATATACGTGTCATGATTCATCTTCTCTATAGATTTTTGAAGAAAGCCAAATGCATATCTATTCTTATTATCGATCAGCCATGGGGATCCACCTCTTTAGATGAGGGGATATCGGAGTTCCTCGCTGATGGGATAATACATTTCGAAACATACTTCGATGAGAATGAAATTCTGCGTAGAAAATTCAGAATACTGAAGATGAGGGGGACAAATCATACAAAGACTCCGCATGAATATGATATAACATCTAACGGATTCATCATACTTGATAGGAAAGGATATGAGAAGGATTTTAGGGAGAAGGAATACTCGACCCGCCGCGGATTCACGGATCTCTTAGATGTTAAAGGCGTCGGCGTTAAGCGTTCTAATATTCTGAAGGCATTAGGGATAAGAACAGCTGAGGACTTAGCTGAAGCCGACCCGAAGTTTCTGGCTGATAACTTAAAGATCTCGAGAAAAGTAGCGTCTAGGATTATCAGAAACGCTAGAAAGATAGCCTCTGGTCGATGAACCAGTATTATGGGCTCCGGATTCTATTGAAAGTTATGGATCTATGATATAAATTATAGGTTAGAATTATAGGTTCTGCGAAAGTATTTTGCATGAATATTTGAAAAAAGCAATTAAAAAATAGCATTTTTCTTCATAAATATTATAATTTTTGCGAAACGAAGAGAATACATGCTTCTTACAGAAAAAAGGAGAAATTCATTCTTCAGAGAAAAAAGTAAGCCGGAATTGAAGCCTCCTTCCTCAACATACAGTAGGAGGCAATACGTATGCTGTAAACAATGTAGCTGTACAATAGATCTAAGCAAAGCGAAGATTTCAGGCTACAACTCGGAGCACTCACTACAACACATACACTGTAATGAATGCGGTAAGATAATCAAGTGGCTTCCTAGAGAAAAGGATAAAATTGGAATCGTTGAGGGAGTATTCGGCATCCTTTTGGGAGGGGTGCTGGCGTATCTACTATTCCCCTCACTTAAAGTTTACGGATTGCAAGCCGGATTTTTCACATCTCTATATGGACTCTTTAAAGTTTTAATCGCGTAGATATGTTCTTCGGGAATTTAGAAGAAGAAATTTTAAGCATGTAATATCTTATATTTCTTGGAGGGCACATAGAGATTGCCTAGGATAGAGGGAGAGAGTAAGGAAGAACTTCTGTGCACGCGTGTAACGTCAGCAATAAAAGAAGCTGTTATTCATGAATCTCAGATGGAGGGGTTAACGCCGTCTGAGTGGCTACGTAATCTCATCGTCAAAGAGCTTAAAGAGAGGGGAGCATTACAAAGGATCTATAGATTTCCAGATCTGGATAAGCCGAGATCATAGTATTGAGAATCTCATCTTTTAAGCGGCAAATTCAGCGCAGTCACTTTCTTTATGATGGGAGTAGAGAGATGTTGTATTAACTTAAAACTCAATTTTTTATATTTTGGTATTATTTTTAGGAGTTAGTAGATGTTCCGCGTCGGGAGGCGGAATCTTGGAGGATCTAGCTGCGTTCACGGTGGATTATGCGAGAGGTCTAGGAGCGGAGTATGCTGAAGCGAGATTTCAGCGTGATATTCAAGAAACCGTGATTTTAAAGAATGGTTTTCCAGAAGCCGTCGTACTTGAGGAAAAGAAAGGTATAGGCGTAAGAGTGCTAGTGGATGGTGCTCTTGGATTCGCATCGACGAATAATCTTACGAGGAAGGATGTGAAAAATGCCTCAGGCAGAGCTTTTAAAATGGCCCGTGCGTCATCAAGGATCATGCATGAAAAAGTTTCAATGGATGATAGTAGTCTAGGAAATATCAAGGTGGAAGTTAATCAACGCATCGGCTTTGACTCAGTAGATATCAGGTCTAAAATCGGCTTGCTCAAGGAAACATATAAGTTAGCCGTGGGAGAGGCTGCTGAAAGAAATGTGAAGATTCCAGCTTGCAGTATGACTATTGACACATGGATGACTGAAAAACTCGTAGTATCAAGTGATGGAGCATACATTTACAGCATCATTCCTAGAGCTGCCTTCTCTATACTGATGACGGCTTTTCATCCACAGAAAGGTTCGGCTCAAAGGTTTTTTGATCTTGGAGGTTCTGGCGGCTGGGAGATAGTGGAGGAGTGGAGATTGCAAAGCCTCATTAAGAAGGAGGCTGAAACTCTATCTGAGATACTTCTATCCGCCGGAAAGAGTCCCTCTGGAAAGACGGATGTTATCCTTGGACCTGAACTTATCGGGCTCATCTGCCATGAATCCTCTGGTCATCCTGGTGAAGCTGATAGAATCCTGGGGAGAGAGGCGGCTCAAGCTGGAGAGACTTATCTTAAAAAGAACTCGATAGGTCTACGAGTTGGTTCACCTCTTGTAAACGTTGTGGACGATCCTACACTGGATGGTTCCTTTGGTTTCTACCTATATGATGATGAAGGTGTTAAGGCTAGGAAACGCATGTTGATAAAGGAAGGTGTAATAAACGAGTTTCTTCATAATAGAGAGACTGCAAGCGTCTTCGGCGTCAAGAGTAATGGATCCGCCAGAGCCTCAGCCTTTGATAGGGAGCCAATTGTCAGGATGGCTAACACCTATCTTGAGCCTAGAGATTACTCTGTAGATGAGCTCTTAGAGGATGTGAAGGAAGGCGTCTATATTAAGAGCTTCATGGAATGGAATATTGACGACAGAAGATTCAATCAGCGCTATGTGGGACTCGAGGCCTACAGGATATTGAACGGAGAGATCAAGGAGAGGATTAGAAATCCCATATTAGAAGTAACTACAACTGGTCTATGGAGCTCAGTAGACGCGGTTGGCAGAGACCTAGAGTTTCAAGCCGCATATTGCGGCAAGGGAGATCCAATGCAGGGAATACCTGTCTGGACAGGAGGGCCTCACGTAAGGCTAAGAGGAGTGATTTTGGAGGATGATAAATGAGGAAGGATGAGATATCATCATATATTGTTGATTTAGCTTTAAAGAAAGGAGCCACTGACGCCGTTACGAAGATTCATGATAGGCAACACATCATGATTAGATTCTCAAACAATGAGGTAACAGTCTCGAAATTTTATGATGAGTTAACAGTAGACATTTTCTTGATGATTAAGCGGCGGAGAGCCGCTACAACTGTTCCGTTTTATTCGGCTCGAAGACTCGAGAGGACAATTGAAAAACTCATCAAGATCGCTAGGATGACGCCGCCAAGTGAACTTTATGCTCCTTTACCTGAGGGTCCCTTCAGCTATGATCCGAGACTACTTAAGGGTCCTAAGATCTCTCTCAGCCCCGATAGACTCGTCGGCTACGTTGAAGAAGCCATAAACGCCGCTTTAAAGGAAGGAGCTAAGAAGGTGGCGGGAACTCTGAATGTAGCCGTTGAGAAAACAGTGCTAACTACTTCAGGTAACGTGCATGCGAGCCAAGAGAGAGGCACACTAGATATATCGGTTAGAGCCTTCACATCTGATATCTCCTCCGGACACTCTGTCTCGATCAGCGGTAGTGAAGATGAATTTAATTCTTCAGAAGCTGGAAGGATTGCTGGAGAAATAGCCGTGGCCGCCTCAAATCCCAAATCCGGAGAGTCTGGAAGATTCACTGCCCTCCTAGGACCGCTTATCTTCGCCGATCTAATCAGCCAAGTTGGCATACTCTCATCCGCGTTTCTCGTAGATATTGGTCAGTCATTCCTAGTTGATAAGGTAGGCACCCAAGTTGCTTGTGAAAAACTGAGCCTTACCGATGATCCTACAATCGCGGATTCATATGGAGCCAGAGCTTTTGATGATGAAGGATTTCCCACAAGAAGAAATGTAATCATAGAGAAGGGAGTTCTTAAGGGATATCTTCATAACAGCATTACGGCTAAGAAGTATGACGTTGAGACTACTGGAAATGCGGGGCTCATCTCTCCGCATCCGTGGAATCTCGTAGTCGAGTCGGGTGAGAAATCTTTTGATGGGTTGCTAGCGGAGATTGACAGAGGAATATACGTTACTAATGACTGGTACTTAAGGTATCAGAATTATAGGAGAGGTGATTTCTCAACTATTCCTAGAGACGGAATATTTCTCATAAGAGATGGATTCATAGAGTCTTCAGTTAGGGAGCTTAGGATAAGTGATAACATGCTACGTATATTAAAGAATATCCGGGATCTCAGCCGAACGCGGAGATGGATTAAATGGTGGGAGGTTAATGTTCCAACATTAACCCCGTACGCCGTGATTGAAGACTTAAACTTCACAAAATCAACGATGTAACTTTTTAACATAAATAGAGTTAGAAAATCTCTGAAGACGAAAGCGGAGAGATAAGACTATCTAATCTTTTTCGGTAAAATCTTCCAGTCCTTTTTGTCTTCTTTGTATGGTATGAGTTCCTTTGTAGATGTATAGAGAAAAAAATATTGTTAGCAATTATTTTTTGGAAAAAATGTTTGGAGGCTTTGTTTCTTGCTAGATGCGAGGCTACTTAATACTGTATGTATACTTCCGATGGGAGAATTGCCTTTTTAGAGTATAATATTCTTTCAAGCCTTCTGTAGTATCCTATAACTTCTCTACCCTTCTCTGTTAATGAGAAGATTGTAGCAGAATCATTAACGGTCTCCTTTAATAGACCTTGAGCAATAAGGAAGTCAAGATGCTTCTTCAGCCTCGTCCATGAAAGATTAGCTCGATACATTATATGTGTTGGTTTCCTCTTACCTTCAGCAACGGCCTTCAAAATGTCAAGATAGATCTCGAACTGTGAACGCCTCGCCATTCTCCTCGCCGAACTGTAGGTTTCTATATATCCATTTATAAGCTTTATGAACCTTCAGTTTCAGCGCGCCGTTTGGCTCATCCATGCCAGAGCATCATTACTAAATAATCATTTAAGCATGGGCTCCACAATATTTTAATGCGAGATCTCTTTATATCTCCCTACCCATTCCGGTAGAGGAACCTTGCCAAGCAGCCGACTCAAGGAAGATAATGTTTTCAGCATGCTGGTTAGACCCATACGTAGGTTACTTGAGGAGAGAAACTTCAGGAAGCCGACTGAGCCTCAGCAAAAGGCTATTCCAAAGATTCTAGAAGGAAAGAATGTCCTATTAATATCTCCCACGGCGACGGGGAAGACTGAGGCAGCGATGCTTCCGGTGCTGAATAATCTAATCCAGATCTCCAGAAGCGAGCCTGGGATAAAAGCCCTTTACATCACACCTCTCAGAGCGCTAAACCGGGATATGCTTGAGCGCTTAAAATGGTGGTGTAACAAGCTAGATCTTAAACTCGCAGTTAGACACGGCGACACAGACGTAAGTGAGAGAACCAGGCAGTCACGCAGTCCACCTGACATAATGATTACTACACCTGAGACCCTTCAAGCAATGCTCTTCGGCTGGATTATTCATCGCCATCTTCAATCTGTAAGGTGGGTTATCGTTGATGAGGTGCATGAGTTAGCCGATAATAAGCGTGGAAGCCAGCTCTCGCTCGCGCTTGAGAGACTCCGTGAGATAACGCGCAGAGAGTTTCAAATCATAGGATTATCTGCCACTATAGGTACTCCCGAGAAGGTTGCCCAGTTCTTAGCGGGGAATAATCGACCCATCGATGTTGTTGAGGTTCCGGTTGCCCGTCATATGCGCCTAAAAATATTATATCCAAAGCCTAAACCAGAAGATTTCACGCTCGCCTCGACTCTTTACACCCATCCTGAAGTCGCAGCCCGCCTTCGAATCATACGTGAGCTGATCAAACAGCACAATTCCGTCCTTCTATTCACAAATACGAGAACCATCTCCGAGGTTTTAGCAAGCCGATTTAAGGTATGGGATGCGGACTTTCCAGTTTCGATTCACCACGGATCTCTGGCTAAGCCTTCGAGAATCGCGGCTGAGCGAGGACTTAAGGCTGGCGATCTTCAAGGGCTTATATGCACAAGCTCCCTAGAGCTCGGTATAGACATTGGAAGAATAGATCTCGTAATTCAGTATATGAGTCCAAGGCAGGTTACTCGCCTTATTCAGAGGATTGGTAGAAGCGGCCATAGAATAGGCGGCATTGCTAAGGGAATCATCATAACTATGGATTCAGACGATACTTTAGAGTCTCTTGCTATTGGAAGAAGAGTGTATGCTGAGGAGCTGGAGCCCGTTGAGATACCTGAGAAGCCATATGATGTCTTAACGAATCAGACAGTAGCTCACTTGATGAAGCGAAGGAGAGTCTACTTCCAAGAGATCCTTGAGATATTCAGGAGGGCTTATCCCTACAGAAACTTAACCGTCGGGGATATCCAGCGGATAACCGAGTACATGCATGAGAGGTATCCGAGGTTTGCATGGGTGGTTCCGGAGGAGAACCTTATGCTCAAGCCTAGACGCTCAAAGCCCATGTACGAGTATTTCTTTGATAACCTATCGATGATACCTGATGAGAAGCATTACATTGTCATAGATAGGGAGTCGGATACAGCCATTGGACTGCTAGATGAGGCATTCGTTGCTGAATATGGGAAGCCAGGCGTAAAGTTCGTCATACGTGGAAGCCCATGGAAGATTGTTAATATAATCGCTGATAGAATCTACGTGAAGCCTGTGGACGATCCAACAGGAGCTATACCAAGCTGGATTGGGGAAGAGATACCAGTTCCATATGAAGTGGCTCAGGAAGTCGGGGAGATAAGAAGATTCGTTGAGGAGGAGATGCGTAAGGGGTTAAGCCCAGATAAGATCGCTGAGGAGATCGCTGAGAAATATCCCGCTGATAAAGAGACAATTCTCAACGCGATCTCCGAGACCGTTGAGTCCGTTAAGAAGGGATATCCTGTCCCCAACGATAAGAGGATCACTATTGAGGAGTGGGAGGACTACGTCATCCTACATACGCATTTTGGATCCTTAACAAACCGTGCCTTTGCACAGTTGCTGGGACACATAGTCTCCGAAAAGACCGGATATTCAGTTGCAGCTCAGCATGATCCATACAGAATCCTAATCCAGACGGTAGGGGAGGTTAATGCCTCAACATTGATCAGAATAATCAGCGAGGTTAAAGACGCCTACCCTGAGACTATTAGAGAGATGCTTATCCACGCCTGCGAAAGAACCGGAATCTTCAAGAGGAGACTGATACACGTGGCTAGGCGATTCGGAGCTTTAAAGAAGCGGGTTGACTTCAGTAGTGTTAGTCTTCAGAACTTGATAAGGAGCTTTGAGGGAACCGTGATCTATGAGGAAGCGCTCAAGGAGGTCTTCACAAAGGATCTAGACCTAAAGAAACTGATAGAGGTCTTCCGCAGGATACGGGAGGGCGATATCGAGATTCTTCACGTTGAGACTTTAGGTGAACCGTCTCCGCTTGCTCGCCTCGGAATTGAAAAGGTAAGCATGAAGACGGACTTAATTCCACCTGAGAAGATGAAGCGGATACTCTTGGAATCTGCGAAGGCAAGGCTTCTCGACGAAACCAGAATCTTCATATGCACGAGTTGCTGGAGCTATATTGAACCGATTAGGATAAGGGATCTCCCGCTGAAGCCTGAGTGTCCTAGATGCGGCTCAAATAGGCTTGGCATGTTGAGAGCTGAGGAGAAAGATGCCTATATACTAATTGAGAAGAAGGGTCAAAAGCTAAGAAAATCTGAGAGGAGGCTTAGAAACGAGGCGGTTCAGACGGCTAATCTCATATCAAGCTATGGGAAGGCGGCAGCTATAGTTCTTTCAGGCAGAGGCCTGAGACCATCGGATGCCCGGGAGGTCCTAAGGAGGGAGGGTAGAATCTCAGATAAGCTTTTTGAATTGGTGCTTGAGTCTGAAAGGGAAGCTTTGAAGAGAAGATTTCTATAGTGGATGCTTCAGAGATGAAACGTAATGTAGAAATATTAGTTCTCTGATTTTAAAGGAAGGATGTGATTTAAAATGTTTATATCACCCTTTGTAGCTTCCCCAACCCCAGTTATACGTAGACTCTTAACACTCGCGGAATTGAAACCCAGCGAGCTTTTTTATGATCTTGGAGCCGGTGACGGCGGCCCAGTCATAGTTGCAGCTAAGGAGTTCGGAGCTAGATGTGTTGGAATTGAATTGAGGGAGGACTTGGCAAGGCGTGCGGTGAGGAGGATTAAGGAACTCGGTTTGCAGGATAGGGTTAAGATAATTAATGATGACTTATTCAATGTGTCATTAGCCGATGCGGATGTAGTCTACCTCTATCTTACTACGAGTGCTAATGAGAAGGTTAGACCTAAGCTCGAAACTGAGCTGAAGAAGGGAGCTAGAGTTGTTTCGCATGACTATAAGATCACAGGGTGGGAGCCAGCTAAGGTTGAAAGGTTCTGTGAGAATCCGAGGCTTGGATTTCCTTCTCATACACTATATCTCTATCAGAGATAGATATAATCCTCTCATTAGCATCGAGAAGGAAAGAATGGTGTAATTGGCTAACCTGACACTTGATGAAGTCTGAGAATGGAGGATTTTCAGTGATCCCCCTTCCTTGGAGCTACGTTAACTTGTGGCGTTGCATAGGATGCGGGCTCTGCTGCATAAATTATGACGTAGTACTAAATTTTGATGAGTGGCTTAGAATAGTGCAGAGGTTCGGAGTTGGAGCTACGAGAGCTGGGCTGAATAAGCTATATCTCGGAAAGAAGCCGGATGGTTCATGCATATTTCTTTCTCGGATAGATGGAAAATATGTATGTACACTTCAAGATATGAAGCCGATCGCATGTAAGCTCTGGCCATTCAGAATATTGAATTGGCCGAAACATGGTAAGGCACGTGAAGCTCTCTTCAACTATAAGGGGCGGAGATTGTATGTCTACATTGACCCTTCCTGTCCTGGGATAAGATGGGGGAAACCGTCTTCAATAATGGTTAATCATGTCATTCCAGAATTCATTGAGATAGCTCTGGGTATCAGAAAGAAGCAAGTCCATTCCACCGGAAGATTACTCTACAGCTTGGATGTGAGAAGGAAAAATTCTGGATTATTCGCGTATAGAAAAATGTGAAGCTTAATCACGCGTGAGAACTTGATGTGGATCAGTTGAACCTTCTCTATTGGTGATTATACTCCTAAGTAGCATATCAAAAGGGTATAATGCTGATCTCCGAGAACTCTCAAATGAAGCCGCGGAGATAGCCCTAACAAAAGACATAACAATCTATGATTCTCTCTACATGGCGGCAGCGATGAAACTGAAAGCCACATTTTACACTGCAGACCAGAAATTATGCAATGTATCAAAAGAACTAGTAACCTCTAAGCTTCTCAAGCCTCACCAATAAGCTTGATAAATTATTGCTTTGTGAACTAATTCCTTGAAAATATCTGATTTTTCCTTCGTTCTTTATTTTAACATAGTTTCATTCTTTGCGGATTAACTAGTTCATTTTGGCAAGTTACCTGTGATGATAGGTAGCTTTACGTGGCAGACTCGTATACTTAGCAAAACAAAGAGGATGAAAGAACACCAGCCAATATAATGTGGAGTTAAATTTTCTGAGAAGCGCCCGTTACGCAGAGAGAACGATTATTTACGTATCTATCCTTAAGAGATACTAAGTAAAGATGCGAGCTTCTTAGGTTATTCTTATCGGGATAGAATGTTCTAGACTGAATGATGATATTGCATCGGGATTAAAGGCGCTAGATTACTCATGTATTGTTCTTTTTTTCTCGGAGGATAAAACGTGTACATTATTTTTTCAAGACTAGATAGCACATTTCTTCCTTTTTCTGTTAAAACATAGCACTTATGATTGTTCTGTCTGATCTCCTTAATCAAATCTCTTTCCATGAGGAATCTTAAGATCTCCTGGAGAGGACGCCATGACAAGTTGCATCTATACATAATATTCGTCGGCCTGCTGACCCCTCGATTTATCTTCTCAAGAACGTCAAAACATATCTCTAATCTCGATCTCTTTCCGGTCATAATATTGCGACCTCTTGTGGGAGAACGAGATTTCAGGCTAAACCTTTTTGCTTCAGATCTTATATATATTATGGATGAGAAAAATATAACTGGAATTCTCGATTAAAAATATGCTATTTGATTGCTTTCTTCAGCATCTTAACTCTAACGAACTTTGTCTTCTTCGCAGACCATAGAACCGTCCGTCTCTTATACACTTCAATGAGACCTTTTCTTGTAAGGCGGGGGAGAGCTCCCATTAATCTTCTTGGAATACTCGAGGTCGGAACTTCACCAGCCTTCTTTAGAAATTCATAAAGCTGAATCTCCGTTGGAGACATATTCTCCCTCAAGGTGTTATCCCCCTTGTAAGCTCTGTGAAATCACTATTTTATATCATAATATCGTATAAATGTAGCTTGAGGAGATGCAGCGTGTATATTAGAAGACCTTCCGCATGGGGTTTTCACCCTTTCGGAGCTGAAGAGGAGAGACGCGAGATCGAACAGTGTTTCCTCTCGAAGCATGGAATCGGCGATAAGCCTAGAGTATCCGAAAGCGGAGCGCGTAGAATAGTTGGTGCAGTTGCTCCTCATGCTGGGCTTGTCTATTCTGGACCAGTAGCATCTCATGTATACTATTATTTGGCTAGGGATGGAAGACCAGAGACATTTGTGATCTTGGGAGTGAGCCATTCGGGAAATCCCGGATTCGCCACGATGCTTGATGCTATTTGGAGAATGCCTTTAGGCGACGTGAATGTTGATGCAGCCTTAGCGAAAAGCATAGTTAGGCATTCAGATTTTGTGGATGTAAATCCGTCAGCGCATGAGGGAGAGCATTCTATAGAGATTCAGCTTCCTTTCCTTCAGTATGTGTATGGCGGAGGATTCAAGATAGTTCCTATAGTTGTTGGCTAGGGAGATTATGAGATGTGTGAGAATGTTGGATCCGCGATTTTCAAGGCTGTGGAGGAAACTGGAAGAGACATCGTCATAATCGGTAGTACGGACTTCACACATTATGGAGCTATCTATGGTTATGCGCCAGCTGGAACAGGTCCCATTGACAAAGTTTTAAGGTGGATTTATCAGACTGATAGATCCCTAATCGATAAGATAATCTCTCTGAACGCAGAAGGTCTCATCAGAGAGGTTCGTGAAAACAATTATACGATGTGTGGCTATCTCCCAGTTGCCACAATGATTATAGCTGCGAAGAGGATGGGAGCATCAAGAGGTAGACTATTAAAGTATGCAACTAGCTATGACGTTCAAGGATCCTCCGAAGTTATAGTGGGCTACGCTTCAATAGTGATTGAAAGGTAAGAAGTAGATCTCGATTACCCTCGATATCCATTTCGGTTTTTTACTCAAAATTTATTTAATGGATCCTTCACTTTTTCATTGGTGCCATAACACTAATGGATATCCAATCAACCTTCGCTTCGCAGACTCCTTTTCAAGATAATATAGTAGCAGTGATTCTGCAAGTTCTTTGGCTAGCATTCTTTGCTCTCTATATGTTCTACGGACAGAAGATTCAAGTTAAGATAATGCTTAAGGAAATTGAAGCCTCACTTTTCAGACTTAAGATGATGAGGAACCGCGGGAGAGAGATAACAATATCCACTATTAAGAGTATCAGCAAAAATGGTGATGACCCAACAGAGAGAATTGACCGTCTTCTTGAACATGTCTACATTCCTCCAGTTAATCTAGATCCCTCCGGGATAATAAGGCGACTTGAGCACTTAATCAATGTTCGAGACTTCAAGTTTAAAGAGGAAGTTAAGATGATGATTCCGGATGCCGATGATGCTCAGATAAACAACCTAACAAACATGATCGAAGCGGCGACGGCTTTGAATCAAATATACAAGACCGTAAGACACTACTTTCTTATAGGGAAGAAAACCTCGAGCTTCTATATCATACTGCAACTACAGATGATTCTCCCGCAGATAATGATGGAGACAAAAGCCTATGCAAGGGCTCTCGTCGCCTTCAAGAATGGGCAGCCGATAGGCGACGGAATAGGCCCGCTTATCGCCGCTAGGCTAATGCGTGGAAGCGAATTATACGAGATAGCGGATGACACAGTTATTGGAAGAGTTCCCATGGAGGGACGAGTTGCATACGTGTTAAAGGCAAAGGGACCTGGGGGAAATGTTGGTAAGCCAGGTGAGGCCATAAGGCAGCTCCTCGAGGAGAAGGAGGGAGAGATAAGCAGAATAATAATTATTGATGCCGCTCAAAAGTTTGAAGGGGAAAAGCCCGGAGAGGTTATTGAGGGAACAGGAGTAGCTATAGGTGGACCTGGAGTGGACAAGTATAAAGTTGAGGAAGTTGCGACGAAGTATAAGATTCCATTAAGCGCAATCTTAATTAAGGAAGGCATAGGTGACGTTGTTTCAACTATGAGAAAGGAGATAGCTGATAGCGTTAACGATGCTATAGACAGAATAAAAAGGATTATTCGGGAGACTACTAAAGAAGGAGACAGTATTATAATTGCAGGTATAGGAAATACTATTGGAATAGCTCAGTAGGAGATCTTTTATGAGTAAGAGTTCTGGCGACTTGAGGAGAACACAAATATATTTCGTATTGATGATAATAGTTCTGGTACTTCTCTCCTTCATAACGCTACTGCAAGTTTTTAGAACCTATGAGAAGAAAGGATACGTGGACTATCTTTCATTAGCCCTGAGCATAAGCGCCCTCACTCTATCAGCCTACCTGATCCTCCAGATGAGAATGAAGCCTCAAAAAACTGGCTTCGAACCGCCGGAGGTCTTCACGATTATACGATGTCCTAAATGCGGCTTTGAAGCTACGAGGAAGTTTAAAGAGGGAGATTACATCCTGAAAGAGGCGGAGCAATGCCCGAAATGTAAGGAGCCCACCTTCATATACATGATATTTAGAAAGACCGATGAGGAAGAGAAGAAGAGGGAACGCCACGATCTCTAGTAGTCTCTTCACTCCGTTAATACAACAGCACCATTCTTATCTATGTATACTGTATGCTCAAATTGGGCTACCCACCCGCCGCTTGCCTCGATGAAGACCGGATAAGCCATTATGCGTCTGGATTCAAGAAGCTCTCTAAATGACGATTCACTCATGAACTCGCATTCTACAAGCCATCTCTTAGTGAATGGTAGTGTCCTATAATTCTTCTCTATATATCTTAGAAGGTTCTTAGATGCTCTAGTCTTCAAGCCTCCCTTTTTCAAGAATCTAAATATATGTGCTTCTGAGCCTTCTATTACTCTCCCCTCAGAGTCAGGAGTAGTTACAAATGGTTCAATCGCATAGACTTCTCCTTCATGGATCTTTCTGAAGGATACGTGAGAAACATTAGGTAAGGATTTACCAGCATGAACTTTATATCGACCGATCTGATGCCCAGTGAGGTTAGAGATGGGTTTAAACCCCATATTCTCAATAACTTTTTGAATTTTCGATCCGAGCTCCGAAGTCGAGATTCCAGGCCGAATAATGCGAATAGCAGTCTCCAACGCCCCTCTAGACGCTTGGATCATGCCAGTATACTCCGAGTTAAAGCATACAGTGACAGCTGTATCAACGATATATCCGTCAATATGCACACCCAAATCGATCTTCACAACTGAATTGCTAGGAATTCTTCTCTTGTCTTCTGGAGGAGAAGTATAATGTGCGGCGATCTCGTTAACGGAGATGTTGCAGGGGAAGGCTGGCTTTCCTCCAAGCCTCCGAATAGCGGCTTCAGCCGCCTCGCAGACATCAATTATAGGCATTCCTTCCCTCACGGATCCAGCGATCTCTCTCCTAACCCTGGATGCTATTCTACCGGCTTCCTCATACTTCTCAAGTATATCTCTGTTGAGAAGAGGCAAGATCTCCACCTGTCCGCTTCTGTTTTATACTATTAACTTGAAACTCGAATGTATTATCTTTTTTGTGGCTTGCATCCTATCTTCCTACGAGATTTAAACATTAAATCCGTGGAAAGGAGATAGTTACTGAGAAAATAGCATGACAGGTTTGTGATAGGAATGGCTGTGAAGAGAATAGGGGTAGTTACTGCTGGAGGAGACGCACCTGGAATGAATGCGGCGATACGTGCAGTAGTCCGATCAGCCATTCATAACTGCTTAGAAGTCATAGGCTTCGAAAAAGGATATGCAGGGCTGATTGAAGGACTATCTCGCCCTTTAAAGGCGCGATCTGTCAGCGGAATAATAAACCTCGGGGGAACTATTCTTAAGACTCGAAGATGTGAAGAGATGAAAACACAGGAAGGGATAGAGAAAGCTGCTGAAAATTTGAAGAAGCATAAAATAGATGGGCTTGTAGCGATTGGAGGAGACGGAACTTTCAGGGGAGCCAGCAAGCTTTATGAGATCAGCGGAGTTTCCATAATCGGCATTCCAGCAACAATAGATAACGATGTCTCAGGAACTGATACAACTATAGGATTTGATACAGCAGTTAATACGGCTCTGTCAGCAATAGATAAGATAAGAGACACAGCGACGTCGCACGAAAGAATCTTCGTCGTCGAGGTAATGGGACGGAGGCGCGGTTTCCTCGCTCTCGAGGTGGGGCTGGCAGGAGGAGCGGAGATAATCCTCATACCTGAGATTAAATTCAGTATAGAAGAGGTTTGCGAGAATGTTCGGAGCGCACACAAGGCTGGTAAAACGTCAGAGATCATAGTCATGGCTGAGGGGGCTGGCGATTCGCGCGAGGTTGTGAAGCGCATAGTGAAAGAGACTGGATACCAAGTGAGACTCACCGTTCTAGGATATATTCAGCGTGGAGGAAACCCAACTGCCAAGAGTAGGATACTTGCATCACAGTTTGGATATCACGCTGTTGAGCTTCTTTTAAGCGGAGAAAAGAAGCGGATGGTTGGAATTCAAAATGGAAGAATATGCTCGGTGAACTTGGACTATTCCTGGAAGATTTGGAAGAAGATAGATCTAGAAAAGTATCGAATAGCTGGAATCCTATCAGAATAAGGCTTCAACCATTAAGTTATGAAATTTGTCAGCCCGGCTTCCTTAGCTAGCTCAACGGCTCGCTTCATCTCCTCCGGGCTCAGCCGTCTCCTAAGCTCCGGAATCTAATACGCCCTCCATTCCGGTCTATACTGAAACATAATATTCACTCTTGTATTCGGGCCTAGATTATCCGCTATCCACTTCAGTATAACTTTGACGCAACATTCAAGATGCTCCGGAAGTACTAAGACTCGAATTATAAGCTCTCCATATTTTTTCCCATATAAATGATTCCTTGTACACGCTTCCCAGTAGTGTGGAGCGGCGCTTATTCTCTCCGCGCATCGATTATTCCCGTATTTAAAGTCCAGTAGGTAGACATCGGCGAATCCAGCTAGGAGTTTAGCGGTCTCCTCACTATAATAGGAGTTAGAGTTCCAAACAACGGGGACGTTCACGTTCACATATCTAAACGTTTCAAGCCACTGTTGAAGCCACGGCGTAGGTTCTCCTCCAACTAGGTTCACATTCCGACAGCCATTCTTCCTTAACTGCTCGACAGCCAATGCAAGTCTCCTAGGTGAATACATTTCTCCATCCTCAAACCATTGTGAAATCGTCCAGTTCTGGCAGTGAAGACAGGTCATGGTGCATCCCATCGTGAATATAGTTCCGGAGGGAACTAGTTCAGGTTCCTCACCCAAATGCTCGAATATGGAAGAGACGAGTATTTGAGAGCCACATCTGCAGTATCCCAGATCTCCCTTCAAACGGTTTACGCCGCATCTCCTAGTACAGAAGTGACAACTCTCAAGGATACGTGTAGCTATTGTCTTCTTCAAATCGAGAAAAGACTTCTCTGGGGTTTCAAGATCCTCTAGCCTCTTAACCCGTGTATCTATCTGTTGCTGCAAATCGAAGAAGTCTTTGAGCATTTGGTCATGGAGGCTCCAGAGACTCCTTAAAGAGTCATCCTTGTCAAAGTCAGCTGGAACCTTCTTTGCTATCATGAACTTCGCTGGCTTATCATCCTGCATAACGTCAAAGTATCTTGAGAGGCTTTCACGCGCCCTCTTATCCCCAAGTACGGAGATAGCGTCTCTTCTAATTATTCTCCACATGAAGCTCAAAGAATAATGAGAGAATAAAACCCTTATTAAGACTGTGTCGTAGCGTATGCT
>Ga0180300_10000095_pt1 | contig 31122 bp, 28 predicted proteins | sample GuaBasSediGuay15_FD_121798 | JGI IMG/M metagenome (GOLD analysis project Ga0180300, IMG submission 121798) | Subseafloor sediment microbial communities from Guaymas Basin, Gulf of California, Mexico - Guay15, Core 4569-2, 21-24 cm | ecosystem: Environmental > Aquatic > Marine > Hydrothermal...
CCCGGGAGTTATTTTCCCACCAGAAACGGGTGATTTTGACCCGGGCCGATCCCAAGCTGGTCCGGAGCCTGAAACGGAAATTTCCCACCCTCCATTACTTTCCTAAAGCGCGACTGGTCCTGATCGGCAGAAGGATGAGAAGATCGGGGGGTGTTGTCGGTGTTATTACCGGAGGTAGCAGCGACCTTCCGATTGCGGAAGAGGCTGCTGTTACCTGTGAGATTATGGGAAGGGGGGTTAAAAGATTCTATGATGTTGGTGTCGCCGGCATCCATCGCCTCACCGGGATCATCGAGGAGATCGCCAACTGCCAGGCCCTGGTCGTGGTTGCGGGGATGGAGGGGGCCCTCCCTTCAATCATCGCTGGAATCGTTGATGTCCCGGTCATTGGGATACCAACCTCTCTCGGTTATGGCGCCCATTTAGGTGGGATCGCCCCCCTCCTCACCATGCTCAACTCCTGTGCACCCGGTCTGGCGGTGGTCAATATCGACAACGGCTTCGGGGGTGGCTATATTGCCGCCCTGATTGCGAGATGAAGATCCTCTTATTCGACCCCACTTTCGGGATCAGCGGCGACATGATCATCGCCGCCCTTCTCGATTGCGGTCTCGATCCGGAAGTGCTTGAGAGGGGTTATCGGAGATTAAAAATCGGCCGGGTCCAGTTGAAACACTGGAGGGTGAAGAGGTGTGGAATCAGAGCCAGCCGGATCAGATTTGCCGGAGGAAAGAGGGTTCGATTTGATGAGTTTTACCGGCTAATCGACAGCGCTGATGCGAATCCATCCGTGAAGCGAAATGCCAAGCTCATTCTCAGACTGATCCGGAAAATCGAGACCAGACTCCACGGCCGCCATCATCCCCTCCACGAACTGGATGATCTCGACACCCTCCTCGATGTCTTCGGTTTCACCTTGGCAGTTGACCACTTGGGGGTTGAGAAGGTCTATACCGGTCCAATCGGCATCGGAACCGGGAAGATCACCACCAGCCATGGCAGTATGCCGGCCTTTACCTTCTTCGCCTCCTCGATCCTGAATGGTTTTAAACTGATCTATCATGACTTCTCCGGGGAGCTGATTACCCCAACCGGTGCCGCCATCCTCGCCACCATGGCCCAGCCGGTCCCGGACGATTTCACCTTCCGACTCGATCGGGTTGGCCTGGGTGGGGGTGAGCGTAACGATCCCGACCATCCCAACATCCTGAGGATCATGCTCGGTAGTATCGATCCCGATTACCACGATCTTGTCTCGGTCCTCACGACCAACATCGACGATGCCCAGCCCAATATCTACGAGATACTAATTGAGCAGGTAAAAGAGAAGGGCGGTTATGATATCTATCTCACCCCTTATTATGGAAGGAAATCCCGGATCGGTGTAGAAGTAACCGTTATCGCCCCGATCGATAAAGAGAGGGATATCGCCCGTCTTCTTCTCGAAAACACCCCAACCCTGGGGATAAGGGTAGTAAGAACGAGACGCCACCTCCTTCCCCGTAGGGTAAAGAAGGTGAAGACCTCGATGGGGGAGGTGAGGATAAAGGTTGCCCATATTAATAGGCGGAAGCGGTTTACCATCGAATACGACGACCTGAAACTCCTCGCCCGTAAATATCGGCTTCCCATTATTGAGGTGGAACGGCGACTCATCAACGAGATAAACAGATATGAGGATGGAACTGTCTAAGTTAAAGAAGCTTTCCGATGAGGAGCTTATCACCATGACTCGAAAAGGGAATCTCTCCGCATTCGATGAGTTGATCCGGCGCTATGAGCCAAGGATCCATGCGATCTGTTATAGAATGACCAGGAACTACACCGATGCCCGTGATCTGGCCCAGGATGTCTTCGTCAAGGCCTATAATGGGCTTAAGAAATTTGATGGCCGCTCCTCCTTCTATACCTGGCTCTATCGGATTGCGGTCAATACCTGCATCAATTTCCTAAAGAAGCAGAAGCCATCCAGACCCCTCACCGGTATCGAGCGGGCGGTGGGAACCCACCCGGTCGAACGCCACGAAAGAAAAGTGCTGAAGGAGTATATCGACCAGGCGATCCGACAGTTACCCAAGATGCAACGGCTCGTCTTCACCCTCCGCCAATTAGAGGGGATGTCCTATCAGGAGATCGCCGAGAAACTGGGGAGATCGATCGGGACGATCAAGGCCAACCACCATCAGGCAGTGCTCAAACTCCGGGAGATGTTGAAGGAGTTGGTATGAATTGCGAGGAGATCAGAGAAGTCCTGATCGATTATCTCAATAATGACCTCGATCCCGAAGAGATGGCCTTGGTCCAGTCCCATCTTCAGTCCTGTCCTGGTTGTGCCCGGGAGTTCCAGATCTTAAAAGAGATGATCGTCTGCTGCCAGGAGCCGATTGAGTATCGGGAGTGTTATATTGAGGAGTTTGTTTATGAAGTCCGCACCCGGATTGCAAGACAGAAACGGATGAGGACCGTCTTCCGCTATCTCCCGATCGCATTGGTTCCCATCGGATTGGGCCTGTTTCTCTTCTTCCATCGTCCAAAACCCTCCCCGGTTCCGGTCTATCTCGATAGCGAGACCAGGGTCATGATCGACAGCCTCTCCGATCAGGAATTCAATACCTTGCTGGACCGGATCCGTCAGGTCTCCCTGAGCGAGGAATGAATCTCCTGCTCATCTTCATCATCCTCGGTGGTCGGGTTGAGAGACTTCAGACCGTTCTGACCGAAAAGGTTACACTTGAGGTCGGGATTAAGGATCGCGATTTCCTCCGGCTCTGGCAGGAGCTGGAGCGGTGCCACTGGGAGAAAGAACGTTGCCACTGGATCATAATGGACAGTCTCATCCATACCGAGGATATCGAGAGGATCGACCATTTTATTACCGAGCTGAGAAAGGTCGATTCCATCTACACCGAGCGGATAATCACACTCCAGGAAAGTCTCTTCCACCACTTCAACCACCAGAAGATCGACCGGTTTATCACGATCCGGAAGAAACTGGGGCCGAGGCTGAAGGCCCTGATCCGGGAGATCAAATCCGGTGCGGATTAAATTTCTCGGCGGCGCCCGCACCGTCACTGGCTCCCTCTTCCTCTACAATAATCGATTCCTGATTGAGGCCGGCCTCTTCCAGGGGCATCGGGAGGAGGCAGAGCAAATCAATCGTAACCCACCCATCGATCTATCCCAGATATCGGCCATTCTTCTCACCCATGCCCATCTCGACCACAGTGGTAATATCCCCAACCTGATTAAGAAGGGCTATCAGGGGCCGATCTATGCTACCCAGGCCACCATCGAAATCACCTCCCTCCTCCTCCGTGATGCCGCTCACATCTTTGAACAGGACATCGCCTATCTCAATAAGAAGTTGAGAAAAAAAGGGCTCCCGGAGAAGGAACCCCTCTATACGATCGATGATGTGGAGCGATCGCTTCAGCACTTTGAGCCCATCCCTTACCACCACCCGTTTCAGATCGGCGACGAGACGATCACCTTCTTCGATGCTGGCCACATCCTCGGTTCGGCCCAGATCCGGCTGGAGGGTCCCAAGGGATCGATCCTCTTCTCGGGAGATTTGGGGAGAAGGGGTATGCCATTCTTGAGAGATCCGGAACTGGGGATCAAGACCGAGGTCCTTGTTCTGGAATCGACCTATGGTGGTCGGAATCATGAGGAGCTCACAACGGTGAAAGAGAAACTCATCCAATTGATCAACAAGATCAATAGGAGAAAATCCCGCCTTTTGATCCCCGCCTTTGCGGTCGAGAGGACTCAGGACTTGATCTATCTTCTCCACGAGCTGGAAGATGAAATCCCCCCCGTCCCCATCTATGTCGACAGTCCCTTGGCTCAGAATGTCACCAGGATCTTTAAGTCCCATGTCGAGCTCTATGATCGAGAGGCCAAGGAACTGATCCAGAATAATGATGATCCACTCGGCTTCGGTCACCTCCACTACATCCGAGATGTGGAGGAGTCGAAATGGCTCAATGATCGGGAAGGGCCGCTCATCATCATCTCGGCCTCCGGGATGTGTGAGGGGGGAAGGATCCTCCATCATCTGAAGCGGAGTCTGACCAATCCCGATGATATCGTCCTCTTTGTCGGCTTCCAGGCCCGTAACACCCTGGGTCGGAGACTGATCGATGGTGTAAAAGAGGTGAAGGTATTTGGTGAGGAGTATCCGGTCCGCTGCGAAATAGTCAGGATCGATGGTCTCAGCTCCCATGCCGATCAGAACGATCTTATCACCTATGTCAAATCGATACCAGAGCTGAAGCGGATCTTCCTCATCCACGGTGAGGAGGAGGAGATGGAGACCTTGGCGGAGAAGCTGAAATCGAGTTTTACGGGTCAGATCGACCTTCCCCAGCTCGGTGAGGAGTTCCAATTTTGAATGAACCGCTCCTCCATAATTTCTCATCTTTTCTGATCTTAGAACAGGGGCTCTCGGAAGAGACTAAGGATGCCTATCTCCGCGATCTTCGCAGTTTTGCCGAGTGGCTGGGCAAAGACTTAACAGCAACCGATACCGATGATCTGAGAGCATACCTCCATTCGATCCAGGGCCTATCTCCCCATACCATCGCCCGCCGCTTCTCCGCCCTCCGATCCTTCTTCCGCTTCCTCTTGAGCCGGGATGAGATTGCCGCTGACCCAACCCGATCCCTACAAACCCCAAAGATACCCAAGCACCTACCGGTGGTGCTCACCGTCTCCGAGGTGGAAAAGATTATCGGTATGGCTGAAGGCGCTTCTCCTCTTAGGATGAGGGATCGGGCGATGCTGGAGATGCTCTACGGCTGTGGTCTGAGGATATCGGAACTGATCCGGATCCGCCTCTCCGATCTCAACCTGGATGAGGGCTTTCTGAGAGTCCTGGGCAAGGGGGATAAGGAGAGGTTGATCCCGATCGGGACCCGGGCCCGAAGTGCTATCGAGCTTTGGTTAAAAGAAGGTAGAAGTAAGATCGTAAAATCGGCCTCACCCCACCTCTTCCTCAACTTCCGGGGTAAACCGCTCTCCCGGATGGGGGCATGGAAGATCATTCGAGGCTACATCCGTAAGGCCGGGATCAGAAAAAGGGTTACCCCTCACACCTTCCGCCACACCTTCGCCACCCATCTCTTAGAAGGTGGTGCCAATCTCAGGGCGGTCCAGATGATGCTCGGCCATGCCGATATCGCCACAACTCAGATCTATCTCCATCTCGACCGGGAGACGCTGAGGGAGGTCCATCGCCTCTACCACCCCCGGGGCTAACGGTCGATAATCATTAGCTTTATCTCGGTATGTTCTTCAATCGCAAACTTCGGTCCTTCCCGACCGAGACCACTCCCTTTCATCCCACCGTAGGGCATATTGTCGACCCGGAAGGTCGGGATCTCGTTGATAAGAACACCCCCTGCATCGAGCTCTTCCAAGCAACGGAAGGCGACACCGAGATCCCTGGTGTAGACACCCGCCTGGAGGCCGTAGACACTATTATTCATCCTGGTGATCGCCTCATCCAGAGATCGGACCGGATTAACAACGACGATTGGGGCAAAGGCCTCCTCTCTCATCACCCGGGCGTCCTCAGGAACATTAAAGAGGATGGTCGGTTCAAACATGGTAAAGTTTCTCCTGCCACCGGTCTTCAATTCACCACCCATCTCGACCGCTTCCGCAACTAAGCCCTCGGCATTCCGGGCGGCATCCTCGGTGATCATCGGACCCATCTCGGTCTCTTCCCGTAGAGGATCACCAAACCGGATCGACTCCACCTCCTTCTGGAAGATCTCAAGAAACTCAGCCGCAACACTCTCCTCCACATAGACCCGCTGGACTGAGATGCAGACCTGACCTGCCAAGGCATAACCACCCAACCGGATCCGCTTTGCCGCTCGCGAAAGATCGCCGTCCTTCCAGATGATGACCCCGGAGTTGGAGCCGAGCTCCATCACCAATTTCTTCAGACCAGCAAGGTGGGCGATCCTCTTTCCGACCTCTAAGGAGCCGGTGAATGTCACCAGCCTCACCTCTGGGTGTGAGACAAGGGGTTCCCCGATCTCCCTTCCCGAACCGATCAGGACCGTAATCGCCTCCTTGGGCAATCCGGCCTCGACCAGAACCTCGGCCAGCATAATGCCTGAGAGAGGCGTCTTGCTGGCCGGTTTAAGGATTATCCCATTGCCGGCGGCAACCGATGGGCCAAGTTTGTGGGCAACGAGGTTCAGGGGGAAGTTGAATGGGGAGATGGCGACGGTGATCCCCACCGGTACCCGTTTATAAAAACCCACCTTCCGACTCTTCCCGAAGAGGTCGAAGTTTACCGTCTCACCGGAGAGTTCCATTGCTGCAATCGCCGAGAGATTGAGGGTATTGATACATCGATCAACCTCACCCCTTGCCTCCTTAATCGTCTTCCCTACTTCAAGGGCAAGGGTCCGGGCAAACTCCTCTCTCCGCTTCCCGATAATCTCCCCACTCCTTCTGAGGATTGCCGCCCGCTCTCCGGTTGGCAGCCGCTTCAACTTCTCGTTCCCGAGCCGAGCGGTCTCAATCGCCCTCTGGATATCATCGGCCTCGGAGATGCCGACCCTTTCAACGATCTTCCCATCATAGGGGGATATCACCTCTAAGGATCGATCCTTCTTCACCCTGCTACCGAGGTAAAACATCAGACCTCCTCCTTCACCTTGAGCCGCTGGGCCTCGATCTGCTCGGCCATCCTGGGAGGGATCGGGGTTGGATACTCGCCGGTGAAGCAGCCCGTGCAGAAGTTCCTCCCCATACCAACCCCCCGGATCAGACCCTCGATCGACTGGTAGATGAGCCGATCCGCTCCAATGATCCGCTCAACCTCCTCAACCGTCTTGCCCCGGGCCACAAACTCCCCCCTCGTCTGCATATCGATCCCGTAGAGGCAGGGATATCTTAACGGTGGAGAATAGGAGGCGTAATAGACCGCACTGGCTCCGGCATCCCGGATCAGCTGGATGATCTCCGATGCGGTATTCCCCCGCACGATCGAATCATCGACAACCAGAACCTTTTTCCCTTCGATCTCGCTCCGGATCGGGTTCAGCTTAAACCGGATCGAAACCTTCCTTTTCTTCTGGGTGGGCATAATAAAGGTCCGGCCGATATACCGATTCTTAATCAACCCTTCCCGGTGCTTTATCCCCAGCTCTTCCGCCAGTGTGGTCACCGCGGCCCGGGCAGTATCGGGAACCGGAAAGACGACATCGGGCTCGATTCCCGCCTTCCGTACCGCCCCGGCCAGCTCCCTCCCCAGTCTCAATCTCGCCTCATACACCCCGATCCCATCGATGATCGAATCCGGTCGAGCAAAGTAGACATACTCAAAGATACAGGGGGCCGGAGCTGCCACCCTGATCTTTTTCCGGACCAGTTCACCATTGAGGTTGATAAAGACCGCCTCTCCCGGTTCTACATCGCCTATGAATTCATAGCCGAGATGGTCGAAGACGACCGATTCTGAGGCGATTGCAAATGAGGAATCCCTCCGTCCCAAGACCAATGGCTTTATCCCGTGAGGATCACGGAAGGCAAGCATACCGACCCGGGCAATGATGGCTACCACCGAGTAGCTGCCGATCATCTCATCATAGATCCGATCCAAGGCATTGAAGATGGAGCCAGGGGTGAGCTCACCCAATGGCTCTTGGGAGAGCTCCCGAGCAAAGAGGTTGAGGATCACTTCGGCATCACAGTTGGAATTGAGATAGCGGAAATACCTCTTGATCAACTTCTCCCTCAGTTCAAAGAAGTTGACAAGGTTACCATTATGGGCTAAGGCGATGCCGAATGGGGTATTGACGATGAATGGTTGAGCGTCTTCCGTACCCAAACTACCGATAGTGGGATAACGGACGTGGCCGATACCGAGGCTACCTTTTAGCCTCGCCATATTCTTGGCATTAAAGACATTGAGCACCAGACCGTTCCCCTTCTTGAGGTGAAAACCTTCTTCCAGGGTGGCGATACCAGCAGAATCCTGACCACGGTGCTGAATTGCTAAGAGGCTGGTATAGATCGCCTCAACCGCATCGTGTCGACCATAGATACCGACGACCCCACACATAGCTTAATTATCTTTCGATTGCGAAATTGGTCAACCGATTCCTCAGGACTTAACTTGATCTCGCCACCATGGCAACTATAATCCTTATTATGGTCGAGATCATCACCGATCCCGGAGTCCGCTTCCAACGGGCACTTAAGCAGAAGGATTGGGCCAGGCCTCTCTTTGTCTTTCTCATCGCCACCGGTATTACCGCAACCGTGGTCTTCTATCTTTACATCGTCCCCAATCCAGATCTGATCCTTGCCCGCCTGGCTGATCGTGGTCTCACTCCGGAGCAGATCGATGAGGTTGCCACCCGGCTCACCTCGACCGAGGGCCTGGTCTTCTCAGTCATCCAATCGCTCATCGCCACTGCCATCCGGATCTTCATAACCACCCTCTTCTTCTTCCTCACCCTCATCCTCTTAGAGCAGAAGCAGCGGTTTGTCGATGTCCTCACCATCACCACCAATGCCAGTCTGATCGGGATCGTCGGCTATCTGATCAGGACCCCGCTACTCATCATCACCAGGCGGGAACCGGCCACCGGATTTGGCCTCCTCGTAAGCGAGACCAACACCTTCCTTGCCCGCTTCCTCTACCGGCTCGATCTCTTTGCCGGCTGGGAGGTTACCATCCTCATCCTCGGTCTTGCCCTCCTCACCAGATCGGACTGGCGCCGACTGGCAGTCATCATCATCCCCTGCTGGATCCTCTATAACCTGGTTATGGCCCATATCACCAGCCGATTATGATCCTCCTCCTCTTCGCCCTCGATACCCTCTCCCTCAATCTCAACCAGGTGATCAACCTCGGCATCAGCCGTTCCCTCTCGGTCTCTACCGCCCGGACCGGAGTTGATCTGGCCACCATCGATCTCTACGATGGGCTGACCGATCTCCTCCCCACCCTCTCCTCCTACTACGAGATCCGCCATGGCACCGAGCTCCTCGATACCACCACCTATACCTACAACCTCTCCCTCACCCAGACCGTCCTCAATACCACCACCATCTACCAGATCCTCAGTCAGCTTGACCTCAAGAGCTTAGCCCGGCTCACCCTCAAGGATGAGATCGGTCAGCTGGTCTATGAACTGACCCGGGGATATATCCGCCTCCTGGTTGCCTTTGCGATGCAGAAGAGTCTGGGACTTGCTCAGGACCGGGCCGATGAGAACTACCGGATTGTTGCCGCACGCTATCAGGTGGGTGAGGTATCCCGGCTCGATCTCCTCCAGGCCGATCTGGCCCGAACCACTGCGGAGAGGGATCGGATTGAGAATGAGAACAGAATCGAGCAGCTGGAGACACATCTTTCTCAACTTCTCGATACCAACATCTATCTCATCCCCACCGACACCCTCCCCCTTCCCGAAGCCGATCTCGATCCGGATAGCCTCATCCCGATCTTCTTTGGTGAAAATCTTGCCATCAGGAAGGCCAGACTCAACCGATCGATCTCGGGCAAAGAGCTCCTCTTTGCCCATCTTGCCCTCCTTCCCACCATCTCCCTCTTCCTCTCCTATACCTACTCCTCCTATGATCCGCCCGGATCGATCCGTGACATCTGGGATAACCGGCGGCGGAGCTATGGCATCAGGATTGATTTTCCCATCTTCAACCTCAAGGATATCCTGATCGGGATCATGAGAGCAAAGGTGAAACAGAAGAGGGCGGAGATCGAACTCCGGACCACCCGAAATGAGGCCTGGGAGTCGTTCTCCGATGCCCTCCGGCGGCTGAGATTGAGCCGGATCTCGATCGAACTGGGAAAGAAGGGGCTGGATGCAGCCCGGGAGGCGTTCGAATTAGCCCGGGAGCGGTATCGGACCGGCACCGGTTCCCTCCTCTCCCTGCTCACCGCCCAGACCGATCTCACCCGTAGCGAGACCCAGTATCTCCAGGCCCTGAGTGACTATCACATCACCTTAGCCGAAATCGGCTATCTCCTTGGGAGGCAGGAATGAGAAGGTATCTCATCCCCATCATCATCGCCATCCCGATTATCGGGGTCATCTTAGCCAATCTCAGCAGGAGACCTGGTAAGCGGGTAAGAGTGGAGAAGGTTACCTACCGCGCCATCATCCAGAAGGTTACCGGTTCTGGTTCTCTCCGGGCCAAACGGCAGGTCGAGATCTCATCCCAGATCATCGGCCAGGTGAAACGGATCTATGTGAGGGAGGGACAGCTGGTCCATAAGGGCGATCTACTATTGAAGCTCGATGATATCAGTTATCGGGCCGAGTTTAAGGAGGCCCAGGCCCAGCTCGAGGATGCCCGAAGGAATTTTAACCGGAAAAAACAGCTCCACGAGCGGAGGCTCATCCCGGATGAGGAGCTGGAGAAGGCAAAGCTTGCCTTAAGGGTTGCCGAGTCCAGATTCGAACTGGCCCGGGATCGGCTCGCCAGGACCGAAATCCGATCGCCAATTACCGGGAGGGTCCTCTCGGTAGATGTTGAGACCGGGGAGACGGTCCTGGTCGGGACGATGAATAACCCGGGCACCGTCCTCTTCACCATCGCCGACCTCTCCCAAATGATTGCTGAGATCGAGGTTGGTGAGACCGAGATCCCCAAGGTGAAGGTGGGACAGCGGGCGATCGTCCGGGTCGATGCCCTTCCCGACACCTCATTTCCGGGCCGGGTGGTTAAGGTCGGCTACATGCCGATAAAGACCATGACCACCTTGGAGAGGACCACCGACTTTGAGGTTGAGATCGAGATCGAAAATCCGGGACTGCTCCGGCCGGGGATGAGTGCCGAGGCCGAGATCATGACCAGAACCAGAGACCATGTCCTCACCATCCCGATCCAGGCGATCGCCAAGCGGAGGAAGGGGATGGAGACGATCACCACCGTCTTCCTCTACCAGGATGGCCGGGCAATAAAGCGGAGGATCAAGACCGGTCTTGGTGGTGATCAGGAGGTCGAGGTGATCGAGGGGCTGAAAGATGGTGATGAGATCATTACCGGACCCTACCGGATCCTTGCCAAGCTCAAGGATGGGGATCGGGTGGTAAAGGAAAGATGACCGATCTGATCCGGCTTGAGGGGATAAGGAAGGTCTACGATCTGGGTAAGGTGAAGATCGAGGCCCTGAAGGGGATCGACCTCAGGGTTGGGGCAGGATCATTCCTTGCGATCATGGGCCCTTCGGGTTCGGGCAAGTCGACCCTGATGCATATCATCGGCTGTCTCGACACCCCGACCAGCGGTGACTACTACCTTGAAGGGGAGAAGGTCTCCGACCTTTCGGAGGCCGAACTGGCCCGGATCCGGGGCAGGAAGATCGGCTTTGTCTTCCAGAACTTCAACCTTCTGCCCAGGCTCACCGCGGTAGAGAATGTCGAACTCCCCCTCATCTACCAGGGGGTGGATCGGAGATTCCGCCGGGAGCAGGCGCTCGAGATCTTAGGTCGGGTCGGACTATCGGATCGGGCCTTCCACCGGCCCAATGAGCTATCCGGGGGAGAATCACAAAGGGTCGCCTTAGCCCGGGCCCTGATCACCCGGCCTTCAATCATCCTGGCCGATGAGCCGACCGGAAATCTCGATACTAAGACCGGTCGGGAGATTATGGATCTATTTGAGGAGCTCTGGCAGGAGGGAAAGACGGTAATCGTCGTCACCCATGATCCCGAGGTGGCGGAGCGATGCCGGAGAGTGGTCCGATTGCGTGATGGGAAACTGGAGAAGTAATATCTTCGAAAATCTGAAGCTCGCCTTCCAGACCTTCTCCACCCACAAACTCCGATCCTTCCTCACCACCCTCGGTGTCGTGATCGGGGTGATGACGGTGATCACCATCCTCTCTCTGATCGAGGGGCTCAACCGTTCGGTCGCCAATCAGATCAAGTCGTTGGGATCGAATACACTCTACATCATGAAATGGTCCTGGACCATGGGCCGGGTCGACTTTGCCAAGATCAGAAGAAGGAGGGATCTGACCATCGATGATGCCCGGGCCATCGGACGCCTCCCTTCGATCCAGCTGGTCAGCCCCTCCATGACCAGGCGGATCGAGAAGATCAGAAGGGGTGGGAATGAGATCAAGGATGTCGAAGTGGTTGGCGCCTGGCCAACCTTCCTCCAGACCGACAACTATCAGGTGAGGCTGGGTCGCCCGATGGATGAGGATGACCTCCAGTTCCGGCGGCGGGTCGGTCTTATCGGCTCCTATGTCGCCAAGACCCTTTTTTTGGATCAGAACCCGATCGGAAAGGAGATCGAATTCCAGGGGAAGAAGGTGAGGATCATCGGGGTCTTAGAGGAGAAGGGTTCCTTCCTGGGTCGGAGTCTCGACAATATCATCATCATCCCGCTTTCCACCTTTATGAAGTTCTATCCGGAAAGGCCACGCATGCCCCTCTGGAGCCTATCCATCCATGCCCTGCCCAAGGGTAAGGTTGACCTCGCCATCGATGAGGTGAGGGAACTCCTCCGCAGAAGGAGGGGCCTCACCATCGATCAGGAGGATGACTTCGGGATCAATACCCAGGATATGCTCCTCTCCTTCTATAAGAACTTCACCCGGCTCGGCTTTATCGCCATCATCGCCATTGCAGCAATCAGCCTGGTTGTGGGTGGGATCGGGATCATGAACATCCTGCTCGTCTCCGTGGCAGAAAGGACCAGGGAGATCGGGATCCGGAAGGCGGTTGGTGCCACCAATCGGGATATTATGGTCCAGTTCCTCACCGAGGCGATCGTCCTCTCCTTGAGTGGTGGTATCCTCGGCCTCATCATCGGCCTCATCTTCGCCCATCTCATCTCCCAGTTCTCACCACTCAGTGCTGCCGTCACCCCATGGACGATCGGGCTCGGGATCGGCTTTTCGGTCACGGTCGGTATCTTCTTCGGGATCTATCCCGCCCGGAAGGCGGCCCGGCTCGATCCGATCGAGGCCCTCCGCTATGAGTAGGGACTGGGAGAGGCTGGTCCAGGAGACAATTGAGGAGCTACCCGAGCTGATCCGTAGTCGGATCGGTGATGTTGAGATCGTCATCGATGAGGAGCAACCACCCAGCCCTTATCTTCTGGGACTATATCAGGGGGTGCCGATCCGGAGGGACCCGGCCCGGAGGACATTCTACCCCCACCGGATCTATCTCTTCATCAGGAATATTCGCAGGTATGCCCGGGATGAGAAGGAATTGAAGGGTCTGATCAAACGGGTGTTAAAACATGAGCTGGGCCACCACCTCGGCCTTTCCGATCAGAAGCTGACCGAGCTGGGGTATTAGATTAACAATCGTGGCGGGTAATAAAATATCGGAAGGAGTCGTTCTTTCGGGTTGCCACCTCTTCCGAAAAGCCCTTCAAGATCTCAAGACCGACTCATCCAAGCCGGCAAGATACCAGCCTTCTATCTCTGATCTTACTACTACAATCTTCTCCATCTTGAGACTTCTCAATACTCGCATAACCTCCTGTTTTCGTGCCCTCACACACGGAGATTTGTCGATATCTACTACATAGAGAAAGTCGGCCCCCATCGACTGGATACTCCTTAAGAACCTATCGACCTTCTCCTTCTTCATTCGCGCATACTTGCGGATCTCCACCCGATCATATTTCTTCTGGAGCTTTGGTTTCAAAATATGGGCAAAAAACCTCTCATCGTCTTCGCCTTCGACCCAGATAAATAACTGTCGATAAGACTTCATATTAAGTTTCAAGCAGATTCTGTATATAAAGCTCTTCGATCCCGATATCGTTCTTCAAGAAGTTTCTGACCCCCTCTTTATCAACGGGCCGGAAAATTCTGGAGAAACCCTCTTCATTTCTCGAAACGAGGAGGATATTTTCAAATCCAGCATGTTTTACGATCTCCGGATTATGGGTGGTGACAATGATCTGCTTATTTCGAGCCGCATCCCTCATCATATCCATCACCTTGGAGATGAGGTGGGGATGAATGTTCCGCTCCGGCTCCTCAATTATCACCAGTGGTTTCTTCTCAAAATACAGTGCAATAATCAGTGCGGTGATGTTTATCGTGCCGTCTGATATCAATGAGGCAGGTAAGTACTCCCGTTTGAAAAATGCCTCCTTAAGCTTGAAGAGCAGCGACTTGTCCGCAAACTTCTCAACATCGATATTTTCGATAAATGGCAGCAGGTCCTTTATTAAGTTGAAGAGCCTCCTCCGCTTCTCCTTATTCGTGAGGATATTCTTAAGAATAATAGCAAGATTTTCCCCATCCTCTTCCAGCTCCACCTTTCCCGTAATCGGAGCAGCCTTCTTGGGTAGCTTGGGGTCGAAGTCGTAGATAGAGATATCGGGGAAGATCCCTTCGGGGGGAGGGACAAGAAAATATGGAGTCTCCAGAAGCAGAGTATGGCCGGGTAATTTCTCCTCTCTAAGAAATGGGGGAAAAATATCCCTCAGTTCTATGGGTAGATCCTTGGAGAGATCGATCTTCACCCTCCCATTATCCCGGTAGATATGTATCTCTCCTCTTCCCAGAAAACTTCTCTCCTCTATCTTCTCCCTGATCTTCTCCAATCCAACCATCTCACATCTCTGGATCAATCGATCCTCAGCAATCTTAAATCCCGGGCCGCGCTTATTGAACTTCAAAGCAAACTGGTAGTCTATCTCTCTGATTTTTATACCGATAAGACCGGATTTTGTCCGCACCAGCAGTCGAACCTCTCGATCGAGGATCAATCTTATGAAAAGGTTCTTACCCGGACCGAGATTCATATTGCGGAGATATTCGACCCCACCTTGAAGTGAAACCGCATTGTCCAATCCTGAATTGGCAATGTCTCTCAGGAATTCAAAGATATGGACGAAGTTAGACTTTCCGGCCGCATTGGCACCAATCAGCACATTCAACGGTCCAAGATCCAGTTTGAGATCCTGGAAGCTCTTGAAGTTCGCCACCTCAATCCTTCTTACCATCATACCTCGTTCCGCCATAAACTATTATCTCTTAAACCGCGAAATAAGTCAACTGATGATCACCAGCTTTATAACCCTGTGAGCACCCCCACCTTCAACCCGGACAAAGTAGATCCCGGGTCTCAGCCCCCTGATGGTGATGAGCCCCGGCCTCTCAGCCAGCCTCCGGATCATCCGTCCGGCCGGATCATAGATCAGTAGTCGGGCCGGTCGGGAGAGCTCAAGCCTGAGGATGGGAGCCGGGGTGCTGAGGATCCTCACCAGGGGATGGCCGATCTCCTTCTCAACAACCCCGGGCACCGAGTGGATCGCCTCGATCGCATCGAGATCGAAGCCGGCATAGGGACCGGAGGCTGGAGAGCCATCATCGGTAATCTTGATATACCGGGCCTGATCAAGACCTCCGGTCGTCAGATCGAAACCGCTCGTCCCGCTGCCACCGCCAAGATCATGCCAGGGTCCAAAGGGTGAGTTGCTTGCGGAGACCGAGTAGCCCTCTGCGGTCCCATCACCCTCATAGATGGTGAGATCATCGCCCGGTCCATTCCGGATCGGCCTTCCCATATCGATGATGATGAAGCCGGATTGGCCCAAGGAGAAGAAGCGATGATCCGGGGAGAAGAGGGCATCATGGGGCTGGGTATTGTTCCGATCCTCGGCATGCCTGGCATACCGGGTTGCAACCACCTGGAAACCGAAGTGCTGGGTCGAATCCGGGAGGAGTCGGGTGTCTAAGCGGACCGCACCCGAGGCCGGGACGACAACACTCAGCGATCTGGCCTTATAGCCCGGGGCCCAGAAGGTGAGCCGATAGCTCCCTTCCGGTAGCATCTTATGGTAATCGCCCTGGATCGAATCGGTATAACAGTTCCAGCGATAAGGGGAGTCGATCCGAACCCTTGCCCAGAGCGGATCTCCGGTCAGGGAATCGGTGACATAGCCCCATATCCCCCACTTGACCCGCTCCCCCACCGTAAGCAGGGCATTCCGATTCTCATAACAGATCTGATCGATCTGGCCCGGGTCTGAGGGCTGGGGGGTCTCGATCGTCCAGGCCAGACCACCCAAATCACCAAAGGTGGCATCCTGGAGTGAGCCGCAGACCTGATACCACTCATAACCGTTGGTTACCTGGAGTCCTGCCTGGCTGGCATAGAGATGGGAGAGCTGGACGATATACTCGGAATCCGGAGGATCATGGGGGTGATAGTCCCAGACATAGTTGACATAGCGGGCCACCGAATGGTAGTTATACTCGATGCTGATGTTATTATGTTCGTAATTATGGGCGAGATAGATCCTCGTCTCCGGCTGGGAGAAGGGGCTGGGGGAATTCCCCCAGCCCTCCCAGAAGTATCCGCAGTCCCGATTGAGATCAACCCCGTTGGCATTATACCTCTGATTGAGCTCATGGCCATCCGGATTGAGCATCGGGATGATATAGAACTCGATCGAATCGACCAGCCCTCTCACCTGAGAACTTGACTGGTAGTTGTCTAAGAGGTAGGTGAGGAAGTAGAGCGGTATCTCACAGCCGATAAACTCATCCCCATGCATATTACCGATCAACCGCATCACCGGTTCGGCCTCATCCTGAGCCACATTATCACTGATCTTCATGGCGAAGATGCACCTTCCCTGAACCGAATAGCCGATCGTCTCTAAGCGGGCGATCCGGGGATATTTCCGGGCATACTCATTGAGGATCGAGTCGAGCTCATGGTAGGAGTGGTATTTACCGAGGATCTTTACCTGCTCAAGATAGGCCTCATAATCCTCGATCAGGATCCGGAGGTGGTAACCGAGGCGTCGGATCCCTTCCAGCTCCTCATCCCGGGCCAAGAGGGTAATCCTCTCCGGTTCAACATCGACGATCGCATAGTGGCTGAGCCGATCGACATCCCCCCTTCCGCTGATCGGGATCTCGATCAGCTTGGTGCTCCAGACGAGAAAGAGCAGGAGCATCTATCTCAGGATTATCAGCTTCTGCCGATCTTCCTCGTTTCCGGCCCGGAAGTGGAGGAAATAGATCCCGGAAGGAAGATCGAGACCGAAGTTGTGGCGGTGTTTTCCCGGGGCCTCCCTCCCCCGATAGAGTGTTGCGATCCTGGCTCCAAGGCAGTTATAGAGATCGATTGCCACCTCTCTCTTCTCGGGCAGGGTGTATTCGAGAGAGAGGCACCGGGTCGGATTGGGGGTAAGGAGGTGGAAGTGGAACCGATAAAAAGCCTCCCCAACCCCACCACTCTGGGCAAGACAGAACCCTTCGTAGGTCTCAAGATTGTGGCCGGTTACGGTAATGTAGACCGTCTCCGGCTGGGAGGTCCAGATTTTGATCGTCACCTTACCGGTATTATCGGTATAGCCGGCAAAGACGGTATCATCCATAGCAGGCCTCACCCCGACCAAGGCATTCTCGACCGGGGTCCAGCCCTCATTCACGGTAACATCGAGATCATAGGCTCCGATCGGTATGACATCGGGATGGGTGACCGTAATCGGATGGGGCTGATCTCCGTAGATATCGATCGAGCCATCGCCTATCAGATTATACATCTCGAAGTAGCGGCGGGTCATCGAGGTATTACCAAAACTCAAGTAGTGGAGATACTTGCCACGATTGACCATCCCCATGATCCAGTAATAGGCGGTATCGAAGGCGACATCGAAGATCTTCCGCTGGAGGGTATCATCCTCCTCCCAGTAGGAGGTGACCGAAGAGGCGATATGTCCAATCGCTCCCCGATCCCCAACCCGGATCCAGGATTCGGAGAAGCACTCCCCCCGAGTATAATTTCCGCAGTGGCAGGCATAGGTCTGGACAAATGGAACCTTGTCGGTGTTGGTGAGATTGTGGACATCGGAGACATAGAAGGGAACCTCATACCAGCAGTCCCAACCGCCGTGTCCAGAATAGGTCGCCCAGCTCCTGCCACCATTTATTGCGGTCTTAACCGGTGTTCCGGTTCCGTAGTAGAGCCATAGGGAGTCGGCGGTCATCCCGTGCCTTCTCACGATCGCCATGCACCACTTATGGGTATTCTCGGCGACCTGATGATGCCAGGGGTCCTTGGAGGCGATAAAATAGGCCCGATCAAGCCACTCAGTGGTTGGCCATTCATTCCGCTCATATTTGACCACCTTCCCGACCAAGGACTCGAGCTGGGTGGTGTCGGCGATTGAGAATCTCGAGAGGTCGACATCGGGGAAATAGTCGCTCCCATCGACACAGGAGTAGTTGAGATCGGTCGGAGGTGACCCGGCTCCTGAGCCGGTCCAGTAGGGGATCTGATCGACATCACCCACTAAGAGGACGAAGCTGGGTGGTATGGGCCAGTTATGATAGGCATTGGAGATATAATCCCTGATCTCCTCCTTGGTCGATCCGGTCTCCGATTTCTTGGCGACCACAACATGATAACCCTTCTTCTTCCGCCACTCGACCAATGGATCGAGATAGCTGACCCAGGCATCGGGAACGATGATCAGATAGCCGATCGGCAGGTCCGGTGGTGGTGAGAAGAGGTAGCGATTATAGTTGAGCACAAGCCCCTTTAGGGTTGGCTCAAAGGCGGGTGAGTAATAGCGGGAGTTTTTGAAATCGGTGAGGAAATAGTCCGCTCCAGCAAGGCCGATTTTGACTCTAATCCTTCTATTGAAGATGAGAAGGGAATGGGCCGGGTTATAGTGGAGAGGGGCAACTTCGACCACCAGGATCCGGTGGCCCCGGATGATTATCTCATCGGCAACCCGGACCAGAAAGTCGGGATAGATGAGATCCCGATGATAGAACCCCTCATCGATCGTGAACGGAACCATCGCGCCGGGAATCTTGGGCTGGGGAGGCTGGACCGGAAGGATCGGACCGGAAAGGGGGATCCTCTCCGACTCCACCACCTCTCCTCTTATCTCAACCTCTGCCCCCCAGGGGATCTCAATGAATTTCCGGATAAGGGGTAGTCGTGGTCGGCCGACCTGGAAGAGCCCACCCTCCTCGTCGATGCTCACCGTCCAATAGGTTCTGCCACCAACCTGAATTGGAGCGATCTCCGGCGGAGAGAACTGCAAAGAAATATCAATCTGGTTGGGATGGTTAAATAGATTTATGGTTGCGGAAATAATTAACAGCACACCCATTACAACCTCCTGATTATCCAATTATAGCCAGATTTTTCTCTCCGTCAATCAGGGCTCAAGGCTGTTGTGGACGATCTCTCCGGCCAGAATCGTAAGGAGGGCTTTATTATCCTCATCGAGGACCGTGATATCGGCCAAGTAGCCCTCCTTCAATCTCCCCAATCGATCCTCATCAAAGGCGAGATAGCTACCCCCTTCCGTATAGTAGCGGATCAGGGTGTCCGGAGAGAGCCTCTCCCCCTTTTTGATATGCTCCCCCGCCCCCTTAATGACATACTTGGGATCCGGAGGGAGGAGATCGGTCCCGATCCCGAATCTGATCCCCATCCTCATGATCGATCCCAACCGGTTCATCAGACCCAGTCGAAATCGGCCCAATGCCCGATCATAAAGACCACCGGGTCTTCCCCAGAAGTGGGTGAAGTTGGGCTGGAGAGAAAGGAGCAACCCTTTCTTTTTGATCTGAAAGATGAGCTCATCGGTAAGAACCTCGGCATGTTCGATCCGGTGGCGGTTCGGATTACCGGATGGGATCGGAAGCTCGGCCACCATCCGGATCGCCCGATCACCGATCGCATGGATCATAAGCTGTAAGGATCCGGCCTCAGCAACCTTCAGCCAGTGGTTGAGCTCCCTCCTCCCCATCAACAACCTCCCCTTTCCTCTCCGATCCCGATAGGGCGAGCTCATTGCTGCGGTCCTTGCTCCGACCGAACCATCTAAGAATAGCTTTATCCCCATCACCTTGAGGTGATCATCACCAAAACCTGAGCTGAGGCCGAGCCGGGAGAGTGACCTCCCCCACCCTTTCAAAAGATACGCCCTCACCCGGGGGCGGACCCCTTTAAATCTCTGGTAGCCGTGGAGATAGTCACCGGTGACGATATCATGGATGGTGGTGATACCGAGTCGGAGCAGTTCCTCTCCACCCCTCCCGATCGCCTCCATCATCTCGTCTTCTGGAGGGGGAAAGATCCGCTCCAGCTCCAAGGATGGGCGTTCCAAGAGGATCCCCTGATCGTGGTCGATATAGCGGTGATAACCCCTGATCAGCTCCAAGGCCTTCAGATTGGCAACCGTAAGATGGCCACAGATCCGGCGGGCCAGAACCGGCCGGTCGGGAAAGGCCTGATCGAGGAGCTCCCTGGTCAACCGGTCTGGCCATGAGGAGTCATCAAAGCCATGGCCGATGATCACCCCTTCCAGTTTCCTCTCATATCCCTTCAGGATCTCAACCACCTCTTTTGCCGATCGGGCCTTGGAGAGGTCGGGCCGATTTTTTTCCAGACCATAGGGGATGAGGTGGGTATGGGAATCGATAAGTCCTGGTATCACCCGATTGCCCTTAAGATCAACCCTCCTGACCTCCCCTCCCACCACCTTCTCAATCTGCTCCCCCCTCCCGATCCTGACGATCTTCCCTTTGGCAATCAGGATCGCATCATTATCCTTATCGATCTTTCCGTTCTTGAGCAGGAGAAACACGCTTGGGTCCAAACCCCCTCAGGATGAGGATGATGATCCCGATGGTGATGAAGGCATCGGCGAGATTGTAGGTGGGCCACCTCAACCTTCCGATACCCATATCGATGAAGTCGACCACCGCCCCGATCCGGATCCGATCGATCAGATTGCCGAGCGCACCACCCACAATCAGGCCGACCACGATCGACTCCATCCGGTTGTGGCTCATGAAGAGGAGATAACCGAGGACAACAATACCAATAATCGGAAGCAGAAAGTAGATCTGGTTACTACCGAAGGAGAGGCCGAATATCCCCCGGGTATTATAGACGACCTGGAGGCGAAGGAGGGAGCCGAGAAGAGAAACCGGGCGGGGACCGATCAGGTTGACGATCAAAGACTTGGTGAGTTGGTCGAGGAAGAAGGCGATAAGGATGGCCAGAAGGCTACTGGGGCTGAGACCCGAAATCCTTCTTATTCTGGCAGTCAACACAATAACGGGTGTAGGGGATCACCTCCAACCTCTCCTCATTGATCGGTCTACCACACGACTCGCAGATGCCGTATTTTCCGCTGGCAATCCGTTCTAAGGCGTGATTGATCTCGTTAAGGACATTATGTTCCATGGTCATGAATCGTGACTCCATTTCCCGCTGGAAGGTATCGGTGCCCTGATCGGCCATATGGAAGGTATAGGCCGATATATCACCCGAGGCCTCGGTCTGGGGCTTGGCCACGATCCCTTCCGAGTAGCCAAGTTCTTTCAGGATCCGGGCCCTTTCCTTGACCAACAACTTCTGAAAATGTCTCAGTCTACTTTTCCTCATCGGCAATCACCTCCTGGCATTTGGGACAGACCCCATCGGTAACCGCTTCACTATAGATCCAACACCGCTGACACTTCGCCCCCGGTGCCTTCCGGGCATCAACGGTGAGCATAAGTCTCTCGTCCCTCAAGGCCTGGGAACCAAAATCATCGGCGATTCTCACCTTGGAGACGATGAAAAGTTCGGGGAGGATTTCCAACCCATTTGTGAGCCGCTCATTGAGTTTAGGATCATCACTCTTCAGAATCACCATCGCCTCTAAGGAACTACCCACCTCACCACCCTGACGGAGTGCCTCCAGCCTCTTATTGACCAACTCCCTGATCCTGAGTAGGGTCTCCATCCACTCCCTCTCTTCGGCCCCGATCGAAAATCTCCCTCTGGTGGGTAGCTCGGTCAGGAAGACCGAACCATCCTTTGCAAAGTGCTGCCAGACCTCCTCGGTGGTGAAGCTCAGGATCGGGGCCAGGAGCCGGGTCAGATGGTCGAGGAGATCATAGAGGACGGTCTGGGCGGCCCGGCGACCCGGGGAGTCCGCCTTCCAGGTATAGAGTCTATCCTTGATGATATCAAAATAGAATGATGATAGTTCTGTGACGAAGAAACGATAGAGGGTATGATAGACCTTGAAGAATTCGTAATTATCATAATACTTATTCACCTCTTCAATCACCCGACTGAGTCGATCCTCAATATACCGATCGATAGGACCAAGTCCATCGGGGTCAACCCTCATCTTGGGCTCAAAGTCATAGAGGTTGGCCAGCATAAACCGGAAGGTATTCCGGAACTTCCGATAGGCCTCAACGATCCGGGCCATGATCTCATCGGAATAGCGGACATCCTGGGTATAGTCGGAAGAGGCGACCCAGAGACGGAGGATATCCGCCCCATATCTCTCCACCGCCTCTTTGGCCAGGACGAAGTTTCCCAGCGACTTATGCATCCCCCGCCCCTCCTTATCGAGGACGAAGCCATGGGTGAGGACCTGACGATAGGGGGATTCGGATCTGGTCCCGATCGAGATCATCAGTGACTGGTTGAACCAGCCCCGGTGCTGATCCGAACCCTCAAGATAGAGATCAGAAGGCCAGGGGAGTTCGGCATAATGATCTGATACCGCAAGATAGGAACAACCGGAATCGAACCAGACATCGAGGATATCGGTCTCACGACGGAGGTTCTCACTACCACACCTGGGACAGTGGAATCGGAGGGGGAAGGGCTCCCGATACCAGACATCGGCGCCCTCCTTTGCCACCAGCTCGGCCACCTTCTCAATCCACTCCGGAACGAGCAGGACCTCCTGACAATCCCGGCAGTAGAAGGCGGGGATCGCAACACCCCAGAACCTTTGGCGGGAGAGGCACCAGTCTGGTCTGGTCGCCACCGCACTATACATCCGGTTCAAACTCTCCTTGGGGATCCAGCGGACCTTCTCCACCGCAGCCAAGGCCCGCTCCCGATGGGAATTATGATCGATATTCATGAACCACTGGGTTGTCGTCCGGAAGATGACCGGCTTATGGCACCGCCAGCAATAGGGGTAGGGGTGGGTAATCTTGCCCACTTTGAGGAGGGTCCCCCTCTCCTTCAGGCTCTCCAGCACCGCCTCATTCCCCTCCTCAAGATCGAGGCCTTCGAACTGGAGGGCCTCGGCAGTAAATCTACCCTGCTCGTTGACCGGACAGAGGATCTCCAGGCCGTAACGGCGACCGACCTCAAAGTCCTCCTCACCATGGCCAGGTGCGATATGGACGACACCGGAACCGGTCTCCGCAGTAACGAACTCGCCGAGGATGCCTACCGATTCCCGGTCGAAGATCGGATGGCGGAAGGCCGTCCCTTCCAGCTCATTCCCATCGATGGTCCGGATGAGTTCGATCTTATCCCAGCCGAGTTCGGCAACCACAACATCGGCGAGATCGGTGAGGAAGAGATAGTAGTCGGTCCCAACCCGATAGATCCCGTAGGTGAAGTCCGGGTTGAAGGCGAGGGCGAGGTTGGCCGGGATCGTCCAGGGGGTTGTCGTCCAGACCAGGGCATAGAAGGGTTTGAGGCCAGCAAAGAGACTCTTGGAGTCTTTGAGCAAGGGGAACCGGAGCCAGATTGAGTAGGACTCCTTCTCCCGATATTCGATCTCCGAGATCGCCAAGGCGGTAACACAGTTGATGCACCAGTGGATCGGCCTCAGCCCCCGATAGATATAACCCTTCCTGACCAGCTGGCCGAAGTAACTGATGATCTTCGCCTCATACCAGGGTGCCATCGTGAGATAGGGATCTTCCCAGTGGCCAAAGACACCGAGCCGCTTAAACTGGGCCATCTGAATCTCAACAAACCGCTGGGCAAACTCTCGACACCGCTTCCTGATCTCAAGCCGATCCCGGACCGTCTTGGGATCGGAGAGGATCTCCTTCTCAATCGGTAGACCATGATTGTCCCAGCCCGGTATATAGGGGGAGTAGTGGCCCCGCATCAGGTGGTATTTGACCACGAAGTCCTTCAGGATCTTGTTCAGTGCCGTGCCAAGATGGACATCGCCATTGGAATAGGGTGGGCCATCATGGAGGATGAAGACCTTGCCCTTTCTGTTCTGCTGGAGTCGGCGCCGGTAGATCTGTTTCTCCTCCCAAAACTTGAGTAGCTGGGGTTCTCGCTTTTTCAGATTGGCCCGCATCGGAAATTCGGTTTTGGGTAGATTCAAGGTCTTGCGAAGATCAGCCATGGTGCTTGATCATATTGAGATAGGCCCGGGCCTTGGGGTTCTCAGGTGATAGCCTTAAGACCTCCTGCCAGAGTGTCTTTGCCTTTTTCGTCTCACCGAGACGGTAGTGGACCAGTCCAAGCAGGATCTTCGCCTCAACATACTTGGGGTTCTCCTCAACCACCTCGGTTAGCAGCTCCCTGGCCCTTCGATAGTTCCTGGTCTCGATATAGGTCTGGGCCAGCTTCCTTTTGACATCGAGATAATCCGGACAGACCTTGAGGGCCCTACGGTACTCATTCCTCGCCTTCCGGAATTCGCCCAGCTCAAAATAGGTGTCGCCAAGCCTATGGTAGGTGTTGGCGATTTCTGCCTTCAGCTTTGGTGAGGGACCTTTTTCTCTCGTCTCAAGCCGGGCTGCGGTCTCAAAGGCGGAGATCGCCTCATCAAATCGGGAGAGCTCATTGAGGGCGATGGCGAGGTTGATATAGGCCTCGATATATTCGGGATTAAGGTCGACCGCCTTCTGAAATGCCTCCACCGCCTTCTTATACTTCCCGGCCATCGAATAGGCCAGGCCCAAGGCATTGCGGACATCGGGATACTCAGGATATCGCTTGGCCACCGACTCTAAGTCGGCAACCGCCTGGGCGATATCTCCTTTATCATAGCTCTTAAGACCCCGCTCGTAGATCCTTCTCGTCTGAAGATCCATGGCCCAATTTTAGCAACCTTCCTTATAAAGTCAAGCAATCAACCAACCGCTGGATCCGGGGGCGGCCCAAGCTGATCTTGATCCTGAGATACTCCCGCACCGCCCGGGATGCGCCCGGAGGAGGTGGATGGGGATCGAAGTAGGGGATGAGGGGAAGGATCGTTCCCAGAGGGGTGGCATCGAACCCGGCAGCCCTTAAACGCTCCAGGATGGCGAAGATCCGATCCGATCTCACCCTGATCACCAGTTGATCCGGGGCCGGCTGGGCCTTGGGCATAACTTTTGGCAGTTCGACCCGACCGCTGATCCCTTCAAGATAGGCCGACCTCAACTCTCGCAGTCGATCCACCCGATTCAGAAAGCGGGGGAAACCCTTTACCCCCTCCCTTGCCACCGCCTCGGCCATCCCGAGATTGAGGCCGGGGTGGTAGAGATCGATCCGGCCATGGATCCGGGCCACCCCATAACCGGCCAGTGCCCGCACTCGGTGGTAGAGGACCTGATCATCGGTCAATACCATCCCACCATCCCCGAGCGGAAAGATCTTCTCCGGATTAAAACTGATGATCGAAACCTTCCCCATCCCACCACAGGGTATCCCGGCATAACTTCCCCCGAGGGCGGCACAGGCATCCTCGACCAGGGCACCACGGGCATCGGTCGGGAGACCGAAGTTGTGGGGGATGAGGGCATACTTCCGCCGATTCCTGGGGAGGTGAAGATTGAGGGTGTCGGGATCGATATCGACAAACCGGTGCCGGATCCGGAGCAGATGGATCGGGGCCAGGATCGATGGGAAGGTGAAGGTGGGGATGATGATCCTTTTGGGCCTGAGGGCGATGAGGCTAATGAGGATACCGGCTGTTCCCGAGGTGACCGCAACTGCAAACCTTCGGCCCAGATACCGGGCCATCAGGGTCTCAAATTCCGAGCGGGCGCTCACATCCCCTCAACCACCCTTCGGATCCAGTGGTCTTGGACTATACTCCGCTCGGCAATTAGGAGGCCGGCCAGCCTCAGATCCGGGATGTCTGAGAGTCGCCTCAGGATCTGGACCAGACCGATCGGCTCCCAGAGGTCAAATTCAAGCTGGTAGATGGTGGCACGATACCAGCCGGCCGATTCTAAACCGATCTCCTTAAGCCGGCCCTGGATCATCTCCTCACTCAGTCCAGTCTCAACCCCGATATGGAGATGGATGAAGTTCTCGATCCTGCTCCAGTTGATTGTGGGCACGATCGTCATCACCCCCTTCTGATTTTCATCGAGCTGGAGTCGGGAGAGTTTGGCCCTCACCTGGGCCGATGAGATCGATAGTTTGGTAGCGATCTCGTTGATGGTGCTGAGCGGCTTTTCGATCAGAACCTCGATGATCGCCTTCTCCTCGGTGGAAAGTGGAAATGCGATCGGGAAGTCGAATTCCCTTAGGATCTCAAGCTCAACATACTCGGGTTTGAGTTCCTTAATCCGGGCCAGTTCCTCTTTTGGATCTTGGGCATAACAGGTGATGGTTAATTCCGGAAGCAATCCAGCCGGGATCGAGCGGTTCTGGCCCAGTTCGATCGGAAATTCGATCTTGTGGAGAGGATCGGTTTGAAGCCCACTGATCTTGAATAGGGCCAAGGACCATCTCCCTCCGATCAGGAGAGGGAGGAAGAGCCTGATACCAAAAGACTCAATGATTCCAGCCTCAATTAAGGTGTTGATTCGACCGGGAAACTCCCGGGTCAGATCAACGCCCCGTTCCAGATCTCTTAAGAGCCTTACCTCTTCTCTTCCTACCTTCAAAGATCTCGCTCGATTTCTTGACCGCGCAGAACTCTCCGCACATGGTGCAGGCCTTGGCCGCGGCACTGGGGTGGAAGAACTTTCTGGTCCGCTCTGGATCGATACTCAATCGGATCACTCCCCTCCAGTCCAGTTCGGCCCGGGCCCGGGAGAGTTCAAAGTCCCATTCCTCGGAGCCGATCCCCTTGGCAATATCGGCGGCATGGCCGGCGATCCTTGCCGCAATCACACCAAGTTTAACATCAGAGGGCTTGGGCAGGGAGAGATGTTCGGTCGGGGTAACATAGCAGAGAAAATCTGCGCCATAATAGGCTGCCAAGGCCCCTCCGATTGCCGCTGAGATGTGATCATATCCGGTTGAGATGTCGGTAACCAAGGGGCCGAGCACATAGAAGGGGGCGCCACCGCAGATCTTCTTCTCCAGCTTGATATTGGCCTCAATCTGGTTGAGGGGTAGATGGCCCGGCCCTTCGACCATCACCTTGACCTCTGCCTCCCTTGCCCGCTTGACCAGCTCTCCAATCACCATCAGCTCTTCAAGCTGGGCGGGATCGGTCCCGTCATGGATTGCACCGGGCCTTAGGCCATCACCCAAGGATAGGGTGGCATCATAACGCTTGGCCAGCTTTAGAAGCTCATCATAATACTCATAGAGTGGGTTCTCCTCATCATTATAGGACATCCATTCCAGAATCATCGATCCGCCCCGGCTGACCACCCCGGCCAATCTTGGGAACCGCTTGATCACTTCAATCGCCCGCCGGGTGATCCCGCAGTGGACGGTGATGAAATCGACCCCATCCTCCAGGTGGCGCTCGATCACCTCCATAATCTCCTGAGGAGAAAGCTCGACAAATGATTTTTTCTTCTTCCGGGCATAGATGGCCGCCTGATAGATCGGCACGGTCCCAACCGGAACCGGGGCATGGGCAATGATCTCCCGCCTAATCCGATCGATATCACCACCGGTCGAGAGATCCATTACCGCATCGGTTCCGGCCTCAAGGGCCGCCTTCAGCTTCTTCAGTTCATATTTAAGACTGGCCCGATCCGGTGAGGTGCCGATGTTGGCATTGACCTTGGTCCTCAACCCCCTGCCGATTGCCAGAGGGGTAATTCGCCGCCTTCGGTTTCGGACCAGGATGATCGTCCCCTCCGCAATCCCCTGCTTGAGGAACCGAGGTCTCACCCCTTCCATTCGGGCAACACGCTCAATAAGCTTCATGAGGAAATGATAGCTGAAACCGGAGGTAAATCAAGTAATAAAACAGTGATTTCACAATTTCGAAAAAGTGAACCCATCCTCCATCCTCCATCTAATGTGAGCGACTTCCCAGTCGCGATTATCCACCTGCATCCGGATCCAGGATGGTACCCACCACTGGGAAATCTGGATTAGTACTCTGAACTCCTCCGTCTGGAGTTGACCGTTTTAATTTAATATGGCTTCCCCGTTGGGAATGAATCTTAAAATCAAATTTTTGCAGGATGGCGATGACCTCATCTCCCGACAACCGCCTAAGCTTGGGCATGAGAAGGTTCCAGCTCCATCGTGACAAGGATGGTAGGGTTTGGGGCTAAACCAAAATCAGCAAGATTTTCTCCCTCCAGATGGAGAGCAACTGCTTCCTGCAGATTAGAAAGAGTTTCATCAAGCGTTTTCCCCTGAGTAACTACAGCAATTTCCAGACACTCAGCTATATAATAATCTTTACCTTTCCGAACCAAAGCCTTTATCGTCCGCTGAAGCATCATAAACCTCCTAATGATTTTATAATAAAGAAAGTTGAAACACTGTCAACAGTTCCGGGCAGAATCTGAAGTGATCATCTAAAATAGGGGCCGTATACTTTTTCCCTCCTCCGCCTGTAGATTTTCCACTTTTTCACAATTTCGAAAAAGTGAACATGGACAGTGAGGAGGAGAATGGGTGAAGGGGTGAATGGGAGAAAGAGGGAAGAAAAACCTAATGACTCAATAACTCAAGCCAAACAAACTAAATAAACCAAACAAACCAGACAAACCAAACAAACCAGATAAACCAGAAAAACCAGATAAACCAGACAAACCAAATAAACAAGAAAAACCAAACAAACCAGAAAAACCAAACAAACCAGACAAACCAAACAAACCAGAAAAACCAGATAAACCAGAAAGACCAGAGAGACCAGACAAACCAGAATGTCTTCCATCCCCAAAAACAAAAAGGGGGCCTTTCGGCCCCCTCAAACATGATTCCTGATCTCTCTAAATCGGATCGACCCGCTCTTCAGAGAGGGTGACGGCAACCGAGCGTTTCATCAACTCAATCGAGACCACCAGCTCCTTCTTCTTATCCCTTCTTTCCAGGATCACCCCGATCGCCCCCTTCAGGGGACCAGAGGCAACGATCACCTTCTGGCCCTTGACTAAGTGGTGGTAGATCCGGATATCATCCGGCTTCTTGGTGACGAAGATCCGGATCGATTCGATATCCTCATCCGGTATCGGTTCTGGTCTCCCATTCTTGCCCAGGATATAGACCAGCCCATAGGTCCGATAGATTTGGATCAGGTGATCCGGTAATGGTCGGGATTGGACGAAGACATAGCTCCGGAACAGGGGCTTCTCGATAAAGACCACCTTCTCATTCCTCCGGACCCGGGCCCGGATTTTGGGGAGAAAATAGACAAGCCCTTTCTGTTGAAATTGCTTAGCAACTAACCGTTCGCAATTCGGCCGGGTATAGGTTGCGAACCAGAGGGGGCGTTCCACTAGCCGCCGGCGGCCTTGAGGCGGGCTTCGGTCCTCGCCTTATACCGCTTTGCTCCGGTATGGTTGGGGTCGAGTTTGAGGACGGTATTGAAGATCTTCAGCGCCTCTTTATACCGCTTCTGGCCAAAGAGCCTCACCCCCCGCTGATAAAGGGCCTCAATCTCCTCCGGTGATACCTTCTTCACCGGCTTGGTCACCTTCTTGGTCGGCTTCCTCGTCATCAGCTTCTTCAGGACGGCAATCTCGACCTTGGCCCGCTCATTCTCCGGATCGAGCTTCAGCACCTCTTCCCAGTTCCTAATTGCGGTCGCATAGTCCTTCCGATCGGTAGCAACCAAGGCATTGGTCCGGTAGATACCGATCAGCTCCGAGATCTTCCGATTGGTCGCCTCAAGGTAGGTCTTGGCATCCTCATAGTCGGGATCGATCTGGAGTGCCAGTTCGAACTGCTGTTTGGCCTGGAGGAGAGAGTCGTGATTGAAGAAGAAGATTGCCCGTTTCATAATCACATCCAAACTCTCGGCCATCATCTCCTTCTTCAGCGCCTCCGGGGTCTTGGCCATGTAGAAGGTATACTCGACCGTCTTACCGGCCTTGATTGTCACATGCTTGATCCGCTTATTATAACCCCGTTTCCGGAACTCGAAGGTGTAGCCACCAGCCCTGAGGGTGAGCTTGAACTGACCCTTCCTCACCTTATATCTCTTATTCAGTTCCTTGATCTCAAGGATAACATTGGTAACCGGCTCCTGATTCACCTCATCGATCACCTTCCCGGCGATGACGCCATGGCGGATCTTCCCGGTCCAGAGGAGACTACTCACCTCAAATCCAGCCGAGAGACGGGTGGAGAAGTTGCCGGCGGGTCCACCTGCTGCAGAGAAGGTCCCCTCTAAGTGGGAGAAACTGAGATTTAAGGCCCCATGTTTGAACTGATAGCGTGCACCGATATTACCATCCCGACCATCCATCTCAAAGATGAGGTTAAAGCCGTGGGCGAAACGGAAGGCAAGGCCGAAGAAGAGGCCGATGGCCATGGCTGAGCCATGACCTTCTTTCCAGCCCTGACCGAAGAGACCATCGGTATTGAAGTAGTGGCTCCTCGGACCATAGCCGACAAATCTCCCCCGACCGAGACCGGCAGCCAAGGTGAGGAAGTAGAGGTTCTTGGTGAAGGAGAAGAAGCAGGAGAAGAGCTCGGGATTCCGGTATTTATACTCATGGTCGGGATAGGTCCTCCCTCTCCGGATGCCGATCGGTGAGATATAGGAGTTATAGGTGATATTATCGATGCCAAAGCAGATCGAAGGCCTCCGCTCCGTCTCCTCCAAGATCTGATACATCCCGCTCAAGGCATAGGCATCAATGTTAAAGGCGGATATGACGATCTCAGAACGATCGTTGATCCCGTAGCGGACGGCAAAATCGGCCTCCACCGGATAGCTGAAACCAGACCTGAGATTGAAGCTGGTATTGGTAATAATCAGAAACTCCCCCGGTTTAAGCGAGGGCGCAGTGGGAATATCGACCAGACCAGAGGTCCGGGTAAAGTCTCCCCAGAGGAAAGGGGTTATTATCAAGGCTATCACCAGAGCACCTCTTCTCATAGTTCCCCCATGGTAAAAGTTTAGCCACCGATCCTGAGTTGTCAACCTCAAATCCCCTCCCACACCGCTCGCCGAAGGCGAGCCACACCGCTTACCGTCAGGTAAGCCCACACCGCTCGCCGATAGGCGAGCCATCCCCTCCTC
>Ga0180300_10000096_pt1 | contig 30979 bp, 26 predicted proteins | sample GuaBasSediGuay15_FD_121798 | JGI IMG/M metagenome (GOLD analysis project Ga0180300, IMG submission 121798) | Subseafloor sediment microbial communities from Guaymas Basin, Gulf of California, Mexico - Guay15, Core 4569-2, 21-24 cm | ecosystem: Environmental > Aquatic > Marine > Hydrothermal...
CCTCCGTCCCCAGAAAGGGGAGGGGGTGAAAGAAGGAGGGGAAATGGATATAAGAAAAATCTTTCCTGAGGTTGAGGAGATTAAGGATAGTGAACTGAAGGAAAAGACCATTAAGACCATTGAGGAGGCCATCCAGATTGGGGGTTGGAAGGAGGAGGACCTTGAGGAGATACCGTTCACCATGCTCATCAAGGGAACAAAAATCTCCCTTATCAAACATACAAGGGCAGTAACAAGGACTGCTATTGCCATCTTTGATACATTAAAAGAGGAATATGGGGATGCTCTACCCATGGAGAGGGATATACTTGTTTCTGGTGCAATCCTGCATGATGTAGGGAAGTTCCTTGAGTATGTAAAAGAGGATACAATCCACGTTGGTGAATTCGGAAAGAGAATAAGGCATCCTGTTTCAGGTGCTGCACTTGCATACAAGAATGGTCTTCCATACCAGGTTGTCCACATAATTGCTGCACACTCAAAGGAGGGTGATTTTGTCAAGAGGATTCCCGAGGGCTGGATTGTTCACTTTGCAGACTTTGTGAACTTCCATCCATTCAAGGAGGAGTAAATGGGGAAGACCTTTGTTGAGAAACTCTTTTCAGAGAGACTGGGTGAAGATTTGAAGCCGGGTGACATTGTGATGGTCAGGCCTGATTTTGTAATGTCCCATGATAACTCCTATGCAATCATTAAGACATTCAAGGATATGTGTGGTGAAAAGGTCTTTGACCCTGAAAGGATTGTGATTGTCTTAGACCATGTTGTGCCACCTGCATCAGAAAAATATGCAAAGAATCACCAGATAATAAGAAGATTTGTTGATGAACAGGGTATAAAATTCTTTTTTGACATCAATACTGAAGGCGGTATCTGCCACCAGGTGCTCTCTGAAAAGGGGTTTGCCCTGCCTGGGAAGATTATATTCGGTGCAGATTCACATACCACAACCTATGGTGCATTCGGTGCATTCTCTGCTGGTATTGGAAGGAGCGAGGTTGCCTCCATCTGGGCAACAGGTGAAATCTGGATAAAGATACCTGACAGCATGAAGATTGTGATTGAAGGTAATCCAGGAAAGGGTATCACCCCCAAGGACATTGTTCTTTACATCATTGGGTCTATTGGTGCAGATGGTGCACTTTACAGGTCAGTGGAGTTTACAGGAAGTGTTGTTGAAAATATGAGCATTTCTGGAAGGATGGTACTCTCAAATATGGCAGCAGAGATGGGTGCAAAGAATGGTGTTTGCCTTCCAGACAAAAAGACATTTGATTTTGTTGACAGGGTGAAGAAGGAGGACTACTCCCCTGTTTATCCAGATGATAATGCAGATTACATAGAGGTGAAGGAGTTTGACATAACCAATATTGAGCCCCAGGTTGCCTTTCCTCACACGGTTGACAACGTAAAACCGGTGTCAGAGGCAGATGGTATAGAGGTACATGAGGCACTTATTGGCACATGCACAAATGGAAGGCTTGAAGACCTGAAGGCAGCCGCTGAGATATTAAAGGGGAGAAAGGTTGCAAAGGGTGTAAGGCTTTTGATTCTTCCCGCATCCTGGGAGGTTTACAGTGAGGCACTTCAGGATGGGGTATTGCAGGTTCTGATTGATGCAGGTGGAGTGGTTTTGAACCCTGGATGTGGTCCATGCCTTGGTGCCCACGAGGGTGTGCTTGCGCCTGGAGAGAATGCCATTTCCACTGCCAACAGGAACTTTAAGGGCAGAATGGGCTCACCAGAGGGATTTATATACCTTGCCTCCCCTTATACTGTTGCTGCAAGTGCAGTAACAGGTAGAATCACAGACCCGAGAGAATTTTTATAAGAGTAAATATTCTTTTTAAAGGGGAAGGTTTATCCCAAGGGATAGAACCTCTTTTATCTGAAGATTAGGGCTTTCTTCCCTTTCGTAAATGAACCTTGTATGGAACATTATCTGCAGAAAGTTGAAAGGGTTCATCGTGAGAGTACTTTCAAAATCCAGGTCAGGAGACTTCCAGTAACCTGAGGGGTCCGGGTTTGATGAGTAAAATGCCCTGTACAGCCAGGATGTTTACTTCTTCCTGTCAAGTAAGCTGAACACAATCACTGCGACAGTTGCAAAGATAAATGAAACAAGCCTTACGGTCAGGAAGTTATTAAGCACAGGTATGTTTGCCCATACAATGGTGGAGACAGCACCTGTTATCATGCCAGCAAGTACTCCGTTTGGTGTGGTTTTTGGCCACTTCAAGGAAAGGAGTATTGCAGGCCCAAATGATGCACCGAGCCCTGACCAGGCATAGGATACCATGGTGAATATCAGTTTCTTTGACACTATGGCAAGAACAAATGCAAAGACACCCACAAGGAATGTTACCAGCCTTGATACTGCAACAAGTGTCTTCTGGGAAAGTTTCCTTCTGAATGCCCTGTGGTAAATGTCCTCAGATATGGCAGAGGTTGTAACAAGCAGTTGTGAATCAGCAGTTGACATCATTGCAGCAATTGCTCCAGAGATAAGAATTCCTGCGAACCACTTTGGGAAGAATGTTGTTGCAAGCAGGGGCATGAGTTTCTCTGCATCAGCAAGGTTTCCTGGACTGATAAGCGCCCTTCCAATTACGCCAATGAAGAATGCACCAAAGAATGCTGGTATGCTCCACGCAATTGCAATGTTTCTGCTTATTCTGACCTTTTCAGGGTCTTTGATGGACATGTATCTTATCACAAGGTGGGGTTGTCCTGCGTATCCAAGCCCCCAGCTCAAACCACCTATTACACCTGCAAATGCTGCCCATCCAGCCTTTTCTCCAAACAGGGAGGAGAAGGAAATATTCAAGGGCACATCAATTGCCTTCAGAGCAATAAACCCGACTATTGGAAGTACAACAAGGGTGAGAATCATTATAATTGCCTGTACAAAGTCTGTCCATGCAACTGCAAAAAAGCCTCCCATAAGCGTATAGAACACAATCACGATAGCACCTATGAGTATTCCATATATATGGGGGATACCAAATGTTACATTCAGGGTCTTCCCTGCACCATTGAACTGTGCAGATACATAGAATGTGTAAAAGAAAATAATGATAAAGGTGGCAACAAGCCTTATTCTATTATCATTCACTCCAAAATTGCTTGAAAAGAATTCCGGGATGGTCAATGCTCCGTGCTCTTCTGACTTTACCCTTAAATCCCTTGCAATCACAAACCATGCAAAGGCAATTCCAAGGATACAACCAATGGCAGTCCATATCTCAATCAATCCTGCCATAAACACAGCACCTGGAAGACCCAGAAGAAGCCATGCAGATTCTCCTGATGCCCTCTCTGAAAAGGCAACAACCCAGGGGTTTAATCTTCTTCCTGCAATAATAAAGTCTTCCTGTGTCTTTGTAAGTTTGTATGTCCACAGACCAACACCAAGAATAATAAGAAGGTAAATAATGAATCCTATCAAAACAGGGTCCATATCGCCTCCTTTTTTTATTTATCAGGTTAACCTTTAAGGAATGCTTTGTCAAGATGACTGGTAATTCCTTGACCCTGTGCCATGTTCCTGTATAATTTTAATATGAAGATTGGTCTGGCACTTGTTATGGGCTACCTGTTTGGTTCAATACCCTTTGCCATAATTGTTTCCCGGATAAAGGGTATTGATATAAGGAAGGTGGGTTCTAAAAATCCTGGTGCTGCAAATGTTTTCAGGGAGGTGGGGAAGCCCTATGGCCTCCTTGTATGGGCACTTGACATGCTGAAGGGAATTATACCCATGTGGATTGCAAGGGATTTCCTAAATCTCCATCCTTTCTTTGTGGGTCTTACAGGTATTGCTGCAGTTGCTGGACACTGCTGGTCCATCTTTTTAAGATTCAAAGGTGGAAAGGGTGTGGCAACCTCTGGTGGGGTGTTTTTATACCTCTTTCCATGGTTCTTCCCAATTGCTGTAGTAACATACTTTGCCATCCAGAGGGCACCCAGGAATCCTGTGGTTGTTATTAGTGGTTTTGTCTTTGCACTGGGGCTTGCACTCTTTATATATAGAAGATTTATCCACTGGGCATTGCCCTTCTTCATAATCTTTTTGATTGTTGGAATAATTGCAAATAGGGAAGCATTAAGGGAGATGAGACATGAAAATATGGGCAAGAAAGACATATAGAATCGGTGTTGGGATAATATTCCCACTGATTTATGCCTTCACCCCCTCAAAGATACCTGCTGAAATGCTAATTGCCTATCTTCTTGGAATCATGACACCTATTGAGGTAATAAGAAAAGTTGCCCCTGGTTTTTACAAAACACTCCACGACCATTCAAGGGGTATCCTTAAAGAAGAGCCAGGATTTATAATGGGTACAACTGCATATCTTCTTGCAACATTCTTTATTATTGCAGTGTTCACAAAGGGTGTAGCAATCCTCTCACTCCTCTACCTTCTCTTCGGGGATACTGCATCCACAATTGTTGGTGTTAGATGGGGTAGGGTAAGGTTTCTGAAAGGTAAAAGTGTTGAAGGTAGCCTTGCCTTCCTAATAACATGCCTTGTAATAGGTTTTATATTTTTTAAACCCCTTAATGTTCCATTTGTTGTGATGCTTGTAGGTGCATTCAGTGCAACAGTGATTGAAGCGGTAACCATCAAACTTGATGACAACTTTACTGTTGGTGTGGGAACGGCCATTATAATGGAACTTTTGCTCAGATACTTAGTATGACCTTATAATGACCTCATCAACGTAGTCTTTGATTGTTTCCCTGAAGTCCTCAAGCCTTTCAAGTGTATATGGAATTATACTCAATGTATCCGGGTCTATTGCCTTTGTTGGTTTAAACTGCTGGAGAACATACCTTTTTGCTCCTTTTATGATTTCTCCAATTTCATGAATGTCCTCTTGGTCAACAAATCCTGGAACAACCGTTGTTCTGAATTCATAATCCCTGAAGGTTTTGACTATTGCTATGGATTCTTTGAGTTTATCCAGGTCTATATCAGTGCCTGTTGCAAGATGGTACTTTGAAGGAGAGGATTTTATGTCCATTGCAACATAGTCAACCAGAATTTTTAACTTCTTCAGCCTCTCAGGGAAGGAGCCATTTGTATCTATTTTGACTTCCAGTCCGAGTGATTTTATTCCCCTAACAAAATCAATCAGGCTGTCCCATACAAGGGGCTCTCCACCAGTGATGGTGACACCCTGAATAAAACCCCTGCGGTTTTGCAGTTCTTCAAACACTTCTTCTGAAGTAAGAATTGGGAGTTTTTGAATTAGGTCGGGAAGGACGAGTTCAGGATTGTGGCAGAAGGGACACCTGAAATTGCATCCTCCAATAAAGACAATGGATGCAATCCTTCCAGGAAAATCTATAAGGGTGGTTCCGCTAAACCCCCTTATCAATCTTAAGGTATCTCCTCTCCTGAAATTCCTTCTGTTTTCCCCTGTTCCAGTTCTGGACAGGTCTGAAATACCCAACAACCCTTGAATAAATCTCTGGCATTATAACTTTAACCCTGATTTTTTTTGATGCGGCTTTTTCATTTTGTTTTTTTATCTCCTTCATAAATCCTCCTGCTATTTATTCCCAAGGTCAAGGAATAGGGAAGTCCCTCCAGGGTCCTCTGGTTTAATGTAGGCATTTTCTGGTAACCTTGAAAGTTCTTCCTCTGTTAGTTCAGTGATGACCCCGAATCTTTCCAATTCTTCTTTTGTGTGTGGATACGGGCATATGTGATGTTCACCAGGTATGTATCCATGAACAGGGCATATGGAGAATGTGGGCGTAATGCTGAAGTAGGGAAGTCTGAATCTTTCAACAATTCTTCTCACAAGTTCCCTGACAATTTTCCAATCATGGACAGGTTCACCAAGGAAAAGATGTACAACTGTTCCACCTGTGAATAAAACCTGAAGGTCATCCTGATGTTCAAGTAATGAATATATATCATCAAACTCATACACAGGTGGATGGACTGAGTTTGTGTAATATGGTGTATCAGAATCACCCTGTGTGAAGATGGAGGCAAACCTCTCCTTGTCCTTCTTTGCAAGACGGTATGAGGTTCCCTCAGCAGGTGTTGCCTCAAGATTGTAGAGGTTTCCAGTTTCCTCCTGAAAATCTGCAAGTTTTTCCCTCATGAAATTGAGAATCTTTATTGCCCATTCCTTTCCCTCTTTTGCAGTTATGGGAACACCAAGGAAGTTCATGCATGCCTCATTCATTCCAACAAGACCTATGGTTGAGAAGTGGTTTGTCCAGTAAGAACCTGTTGCCTTCTTTACTTCTGATAGATAGACCCGAGAGTATGGATAGAGACCCTTCTCTGTCAGGTCCTCAAGCACCTTCCTCTTCATCTCCAGGGAGTTCTTTGCCAGTATCATCAATCGTTCAAGCCTTGATAGAAATTCCTCTTCAGACCGTGATAGATAACCTGTTCTTGGCATATTTATTGTAACAACACCGATTGAGCCTGTCATGGGGCTTGCCCCGAAGAGACCTCCTCCCCTCTTTCTCAACTCCCTGTTGTCCAACCTGAGTCTACAGTTATGGGTCAGAATACCTGTGGTTCCAACAGTAAACATAGGTTCATCATTTTCAACCTCAAAGCAATAACCTGTAGAAATTCCTTTTGGTGTAATACTTTTTATTCGTACCCAGAGTTTATCTCCTTTTTTAAACCAGAAGTCCCCATAATTTTCCCTGTTTAATCTATAAATCAGAACACTGTAAACAGGCTTATCACTTAATCTGTTGTCTCTTTCATCTACTCTAACTGATGTAGTGGTTCCAAGAGAAGCAGAAAGCATGTTCAGGGTCTGAACCATTTTTAGAGAAGAAGTATAAATACGGTTTCTTGTCCCGCCGTCAGTAGCTAAATGTCCTTCAATCACCCCCCATCTAAATTCTTTACTCATCCCGAAGACTCTGGCTGTGTAGTGCTTATCTCTTCCTTTGGCCTCCACGAAGTCTTTGCAAAGGCCAACCGCTGCCTTTGAATGAATCCTGAGAGAGAGAAGCCCTTTCCCCTCAGGTTCGATAATAGAATAGTGTGCCCCAAAGTATTTTTCACTTATTCTTATAAGTTCCTCTCTCAGTACACGGTCGTCTTTATTCAACGAAAAGACCACTGTTTTGTCGTTATCAAAAGAGCCGTCTCCAGCATATGCCCCAACAAAAAATCCCAGGTCTCTATTTCCCCCTTTACCATTGTAGGCTTTCAAGGAATAAGGAAGAAACATGCCAGGTTTTAGTTCAGCACCTGTAAGTTCTTCAATTTCTGAATCCCTGCTCCTCATTACAAAGTTTATATGTGTTTTTGAGATAACTAAGGTGTGTCCATTAGCAAGTTCCACTTGTATCATCTCCTGATTAGGGAACCTATTGAATCTTCCCCTGACGAATTTCCCGTGACTGAATATTTCATACGTGTTCTCTTTTGCATGACCTTCCACAATGTTCCTGATGCAGGAGTATTCAAGCCCCCTTCCCCTTTTTGAACGGATAAGCACCATCTCGTCTCCGTGAATTGGGCACATACTCCTTGCATCCTCTGGTTTCATATCAGAATGGACAAAGTTGGCAAAATAGGGGATACCAAATTTTGCAGTCATCTCCCAGAGACTCTTCAGTTTCTCATTCTTCCAGTCAAAGTCCTTAGTGATATTGTATGTAGGTATGGGGAATGTAAATATCCTCTGTTTGGCATCACCCTCCATCATTACCTCAGCAAATACATCATTCAGGAGGTCCATCTCTTCATGGAACTCACCATAGGTTTCACCCTTTTCTTCACCACCAATTATGACATTTTTGTTCTTGAGATTTTCTGGTGGTTCAAGGTCCATGGTGATATTGGTGAATGGTGTCTGGAATCCAGACCTTGTAGCCACATTAACATTGAAGAGAAATTCCTGGAGTGCCTGTTTCACACCCTTTCTATCAAGCCCGTCGTACCGAATAAAAGGAGCAAGATAGGTTGTGAAATTGGAGAATGCCTGTGCACCTGCTGCCTCTCCCTGTAGGGTGTAGAAGAAATTCACCATCTGTCCAAGTGCAGTTCTAAGGTGTCTTGGAGGTCTTGATTCAATCTTTCCTGCAACTCCACCAAATCCCCTTCTGAGAAGTGCCTCCAAGTCCCACCCCACACAATTATGATTCCACATGCCATTAACAATCAATGTAGATGACTCTGTTGTAATATCATAAATCACATCATCAGGAATTTCTGTTTTTTCGTTATTGAGAACAATGTGCCAGGCATTTCTATCCTCATCGTGCCATGCCTTGGATGACCTTTCAGCCTTTTGAAAGATCTGAGAGGGGAGTTCTACATCTGTTTTTCTAAAGGAGAGCCCATATAAGGGAAAGTTTTGGTGTATCTCCCTCCCTTTATAAAATCTGACGCTGCCAGCACCTTCAAGATTTCTGTCTCGTGGTGTAATACCAAGAAAAGTCATAAGATATGCCATCTGTTCAAGGAGTGCTCTGGAGGAAATCCTTACGTCAATGGTGGTTTTTGAAGAACTTATAGAACCGTCACCATCAATAAATCCCGCGATTAAACCTTTAATAAATTCTTTACCGTAGTGAAGAATTCTTACCGGTAGGGTTTTATGCCTGGCTCCAGGTCTTATCCCGAAGACCTTTTCTAATAGAAACCTGAAGAATACATTTTTCACAACAAGTTCATAAACGTTATGGTCTTCTCTCCGATTAATACAACCAGGGATGCCAAGTTTAACCAGTGTTTTGTTTATCTTTGCAAGGATATCCCTTTCTTTCTGGGATACTGTGACGGTCCTCGGAGCCTTCTCATCGTATGAAAGGTAACCTTCAGCCAGAATAAACCCTATCAGGTATCCAAGTTCTTCAGTCAAGGGAATTTTTCCTGGAAAAGACTGAGTAAGTGTATGAATGTAACCGTCTTCACTGGTATTTTCAATCTCACTTATATGAAAACCATTGAAATAGATTTTTTCCCGGATTTCCTCTTCAAAGTTGTATTTTTTTATCTCCTGAAGAAGGTCAATTTCCTTTTCTTCAAAAAGATTTTCATCCTTCAAAAGGGCAGGGATATCTACTGTAAATGTTTCATCTTTCTGGATTTGAACGTCTTTTGCCATCCTTTCACCGTTTCTGGTGATTATGGGATGGTTGTCTGTAACAATCACACTCCTGCCACCCCTGTTTTTCAGGAATCGCATGTATCTATCTTTCTTCTTCTTCACTATCCTCTTCACCTTTGTCCAGCCGTCCTTATCCAAAACATAAATATCAACAGGATACTTGGCATATGCGCCGTCCCTTTCATTAAGCAGCTTCTCCTGAGTATTGCAGGAGTTGTAAAGGTCTTCAAAAGAGATAAGTTTTATACCCTCACTGTCTTTAACAATCACCACTTCCTTGCCATAATAAGTGTAAACTGAAAGAAGCCCGAGGTCGTGGATATGGAAGTCTCCATCATCGTGGGCCCTTTTAATATCCTCTGTGTATATCCTATTAAGCCAGTATCTTGCAGTAATGGAGGATGAGATATAAAAGTTCATACCCTGAAGAGAGAAGTTCATGTTTGAATTTTCCTTTACCCTCCAATCAGAACGGGCTATATATTGCTCTATCAGGTTTTCTGCTTCCTCAACAGTGGATTTGATATCCCGTGCTTCTTTTCTTTTCTGCCTGTACAGAATATAGGCCTTTGCAACCTCAGGGTAGCCTTTTTCCATAAGGGTTCTCTCAACAATATCCTGTATCTCTTCAACATGTGGAATACTGCCTTTTCTGAAAAACCATCTATGAAGGAGAATCTCCACATACTTTGCAATTTCGTCCGCCTCCCCCTTACATCCAACAGCATTCATTGCATTAGACACAGCCCTTATAATCCTTGCCCTGTCATAGGGAACTATAGAACCATCCCTTTTCCTGATAAAGCGCTCCATCAAACCTCCTTTTCTCAAAACCAGTATAAAGGGAAAGCAAGGGATTGTCAACTATATATTGTGGTTTTTTTTAAAATTACCACTATATATTGTGTTTTAATAACTTAGAAAAAAATCATCCCCAACCCCTTGACAAAACTTTGTTTTGTATTATACTTTGTATCGCAAAGTAAACTATTAAACAAAGGAGGTGTTATGGTTTTGATTGTGTTTTCCCTTGTTGGTGGATTTGGTGGATTTTTTTATGGTGGTGTTCGTCCAGGTGTCTCGTCTATCAATACTGCTGTTGCCTCTGAACTTCCGGGTTTTGAGAACACCGTTTATGTGAATGGCGGGAGCGGTTATGGTATTATAAATGGTTTTCTTATTGGAGGAGGAGGTTTTGGTGGAACACTCACTTCAGAATCCGGTACAATGCACGGAGAACTCTCCTACAGTGGCGGATTCTTTGAGGTGGGATACATAAAACCTCTGTTTAAGTTTTCTTATGGTTTTCTCACTGTTGGCTCGGGCAGTGTTGGAATGACCATGAAACTGAACAGGGTTCTTTCAGATGTTTCCTTTGATTCACTCCTCACTGACCCTGGAAGAAGGGCAACTCTTGCAGCTGGAGGAATGTGTTTCACTGCAGGTGCGGGTGTGCTTTTTAAGTTGAGTAAGTTCTTTATGCTTGGTGTGAAGGTTGGTTATCTTTATTCACCACAGCATCCTGACTGGAAACTGGATGATGGGCATCAGGTTCTTGGTGGTCCAGAGGTAAAACTTTCAGCCCCTTATGCCTCTATAAACTTTTATTTTGGCAGTAGTGACGAAGAGTGAAATGTCTGAAGAATATGAGGAACTTGATAATGTGATCCATGAAAGGGTGAGGCTTGGTATATTGACATTTCTTGCCCGTAATGGAGAAACGGACTTTGGAACTTTGAAAAAAGCCCTTGATGTTACTGATGGTAACCTGTCAAGACACCTGAGGGTTCTTGAGGAAGAAGGCATAATAAATGTAAAAAAGACCTTTGTTAAGAGAAGACCGAGAACATACTACAAACTTACGGAAAAAGGGAAAGAAAGGTTTCAACGATACCTTCAGGTGCTTGAAAGTATATTGAAATCCGTGACAGAGAAGGAGGAATAAGTGGAAGAAAAAAAAGTCCAGGAACTATTGAGTACAATTGATGTGCTTAAACTTCTTATTGACAGAGGGAGGAATGAAAGAAAGGGTTTTGCATGGTATATGGTTGTATGGGGTTTTTATGGGTTCATCAATATTATCCTTGCAATGTTCTTTGGGAAACTCCTCTGGGGTCCGCTGACACTTCCCGCACTCTGGCTCACCACTGTACCTGTGGCTGGCTGGGGAATGTCAACCCTTTGCTGGGGCATACTTTCTGCTCTGGTCTTCGGTCTTGGGTACTTTGCCCATGTGAACAGTGGAATCCTGATTGCCATTATAGTTGCAGGTGCAATTTTTAACTATGCCTTCCTTTACAGGTATGGAATTATGAAGGGAAGGCTGAAGCCTCTTCCTAAAACCTCTGTTGCACCAAAGATAGGAATATTCTGGGGTGTTGTAATGGCCTCAATGATAGTGCTTTCAAACCTTGTTTATGTAAAAACAGGATATGCAGGTGGAGACCTGATTTATGGAATGTGGGGATATGCCCTTGGAATAGCAATGTTTATATCAGGTATAATTGCACCTGGATTTTTCATCATGGGGCTTATTGCAGCATTTGGAATTCCACTCATGTGTGTTTTCTCAATGGAAGCAGGTATGGCCTTATATGGTCTTGTCGCTTTGCTTATGGCGCTATATGGAATTTATATGATAAAAAAATAAAGGGGGGCTCAGGCCCCCTTGTTGTTATTCCCAATCTATATTGGGTTTTTCTGAGTTGTGACTCTCTGCATATTCATAACTTGCAAATTGATATAAATTATTTGGTCCCACATCTTCGTTTTTTAATTTTAAAATAATGCCAACATAATTATTGTCACTTATGTAGGTTTCAATCAGGGAAGAGGAGATTGACACACTACTCCATTCTCCCTGCTCAGGTGTAAATTCACCTGCAACTTCTGCACTATCAACAAGGAACCACCATTGAGAAACATCTTCAGGTTGCGTTCCCGATGAGTTTGGAATGCTCCCAAAATCATTCAAAACAAGAACCTCAACACTGCCCGGTTGCCCTATAATACTGGTACAATAGACGTAAAGAACAACATCGCTATTTTCCCAATCCAAAAGATTGAAACGGTATAGCACCCGGCTTGTAAGGGTATCTCCACCCCCACTTGTAGCGACACCTACTCCCATGTCTTCGAAGTTGTTGAGTATCATACCATAAGCAGTATCGGGTAAAAATTTGGTAAGGGCAGAAACATGACCATCGTCTGTTCCAGTAGAGATTTCTACAAGGAATGTCTGGGAGCCTCCACCACATCCATACATGATGACAAAGAGTACAGCGGATAGGAACAGTTTCTTCATTTTTCCCTCCTTTTCTCTGGTTTTACTCTGTTCCTATTGCTTCTTTTATTATATGTGAGGCGATGACAAGCCTTTGAATCTGGTTTGTTCCCTCGTAAATCTGGGTTATCTTTGCATCCCTCATCATCTTCTCAACAGGATACTCTTTCATATACCCATAGCCACCGAAAATCTGAACTGCATCAATTGTTACCTTCATTGCAACATCACTCGCATACATCTTTGCCATGGCAGAAATCTTCGCAACATCCTTTGCACCACTATCAACATAACGAGCAGCAGTGTATGTTAATGCCCTTGCTGCCTCAATCTGTGTTGCCATGTCAGCAAGCATAAACTGGATGCCCTGGAACTCAATAATCTTTTTCCCGAACTGAACCCTTGTCTTTGCGTAATTTGCAGCCTCTTCAAATGCACCCTGTGCAATCCCAACTGCCTGGGCTGCTACCCCAACCCTTGTTTTATCAAAGGTTTTCATTGTTATGATAAAACCAAAACCTTCTTTACCAAGAAGATTTTCTGCTGGTACCTTACAGTCCTCAAAAACGAGTTCCCTTGTTGTAGATGCCCTTATCCCCATCTTGTTCTCTTTTTTTCCGAAGGAAAATCCAGGTGTTCCCTTCTCTACAATAAATGCAGAGAGCCCTCTTGCTCCCCTTTCAGGGCTGGTTGACGCAATAACAACATAGACATCAGCCTCACCACCATTGGTTATAAATATCTTGTTACCATTCAATATGTAATGGTCTCCATCCTTTACAGCACGTGTTTTCACATTTGAGGCATCAGAGCCTGCCTCTGGTTCTGTTAATGCAAAGGCCGCTGTCATTTCACCTGATGCTACTTTGGGTAGATACTTCTTTTTCTGTTCCTCATTACCATAGAGAATAATAGGGGTTGCACCAAGTCCATTAGCAGCATAGCATATGGCCACAGCACCATCAATCCTTGCTATCTCTTCCGTTGCTATGCTCATCCCCATAATTCCCATTCCAAGCCCTTCGTATTCCTCAGGTATAAAGACCCTTAAGAGGTCAAGTTCTGCAATTTCTTTCATCAGGTCGTGAGGAAACTCTCCCTTTTCATCAAGTTCCTGCCTGACAGGCTTAACCCTTTCTTCAGCAAATTTCCTTGCTACCTCTTTTATCATTAATTCTTCTTCAGTGAAGGAATAATACTGATGCATCATCACCTCCTTTGGCATTGCTTTTGAATAATATATAGAAGTATCTATATAAGTCAATGGAGAAAGAATGCTCTTGTGGAATGGAAATATGGCATCAGATATCTAAAACATTCATAAATATGTTCCCCAATTGACATGGACTTACTCATTGGTATAATTTTATATGTTTGTTTTTATACTCCTTTTTCAAATGCCAGCAGAAAAACCAGAGGGCTTTAAATCCATTCATAGGCTTCAGTATGAACAGCATGCAGAGACCTTAAAATCAGGCACTGTTGACACCCTATCAGGATTAAAAAAAGAACAGGAGTCAAAGGCAAAAGAGATTGACAGATTCAGGTTGACCTTTGGAACCATCCTTGTCGGATTCATACTCTTTTTAATGATTGTTGCGCTTATCTGGCTTAGAAGATGGTTTTACTCCTCTTATCGCTGAGTATACACCAGTATCAAGATTCTATATACAGGCCATTTGCAGAATCTGGAAGGCCTTTGCCCTTTTATGTACCTTTAGAACAAAGAAAAGGGCTTCAAAAAACATACTACGGTTATCTGCCATACTGGGTAAGTACATCAACCTATGGAAATTTCAGGTACCATCTTCTTACGCATATTGCCTATTTCTCTGTCAGTATTGACCCCAGTACAGGAGTGACAGGCGCAATACCCAATCCTTCCAATTTCACAGGTATTGTGAATTATGCACATCCAAGGGGAGTGAAGGTGGACATGACATTCACCATCTTTGGAAGCACGAGTGTTTCAACGTTTCTTAACAATGCATCTGCAAGGCAAACTGCCATTGATAGTATTGTAAGTCTGATATCCGCATATGGTATTGATGGAGCGAATATTGATTTTGAATTTGTCACATCCTCTGTTAAAGATAGTTTTTCACAATTTATCAGTGACCTTTACCAGGCGCTAATCCATCATCCTGATGGAAGGAAAGAACTATATATTGCCATGCCTGCTGTGCCTTCATGGTATCCAGGATATGACTATGCCTATCTCTCTGATAATTCAGATGGATTGTTTATAATGGGATACGATTATCACTACAGTGGTTCTTCAACAGCAGGTCCTGTTGCCCCCACTGTAAATTCTTCCTTCTGGGGATACTATGCAATAAACACAACAATTGGTGATTACATTGATTATGGTGCTGACAGGGAGAAGATGATTCTTGGAATGCCCTACTATGGAATAGATTGGCCAACTGAAACCAGTGAAATTGGGTCTACAACAAGGGGAAGTGGAAATGCAGTGATTTTTAAGTATGCTGTTTCCAATGCCTCAAGTTATGGAAGACTATGGGATACGTATTCCCTGACCCCCTGGTACAATTACTATGTTTCTGAAGATGGCTGGCATCAGTGCTGGTATGATGACTCTGTTTCAATAGGCCTTAAGATAGACATTGTGAATGACAGCATGCTCCAGGGTGCTGGTTGCTGGGCACTGGGTTATGATGATGGTTATGATGACCTCTGGAACACAATTGAGTCAAAACTATGGTATGAACCTCCTGAACATCACTATGTTGTTGAAGTTGTTGCAGGTGGGCTGAATATAAGAGACGGACCATCAACATCTTATCCAGTTCTATCCTATGGCTCACAGGGACAGAAGTTTGTTGCCTTTATGAGGCAGGGGAACTGGTATAAGGTTTATTTCCCCTCTGCTTCTGGCCCTTACTATGGATGGATGTATGGAGGGGATGGAACAAGTGTCCAGTATCTGAAGGGTTCAACAGGTGATACCATTGCGAGAATAACTGCATCCCTTCTTAATGTAAGGGAAGGTCCTTCTACCTCCTACAATGTTATAACCCAGTTTGCCTTTGGTCAGTGTTTTGTGGTTGATTCTATTGATGGAGGCTGGTCAAGGGTTTATCTCCCAAACATAGATGGTAATACTCATGGATGGTGTTACACAGCAAGTTATGCTAACATGCATGAAAATCCGGAGGATTATAATCTCTACAATGGATTTGTGAATGGTGTTTATTACCGGGACACGGTTTATTCTGGTGATACATTTACTGTTTCCATCCATACATACAATGCAGGCTATGGACCTTTTGACTCACTTGTTCTTTGTGTAACAGGTTCTCCATCCCCATTTTTTGACTCACTAACCTGGATAGATTCAACGTCTGTTCCAACAGGAGGATATGATGGTCTTCCTGGCCAGACGTTTTACAGGAACTTTATATGCAGGGCTCCCGTTGTTAGTGATACAACATACTTCAGTGAGACGTTTAATTTTTCACGTAGAGGCAATCTCTTTGGAGAGAATATAAATATAGGTGTTGTTGTTATCCCCTCACCGTTATATATAAACAGGGATACTGTGATTGTACCTGAGGGGAGATTTATTTTTAGGGTTTCCAGAAATGTATTTACTGCATACATCACGTTTTATGCAAATACAAAGGGCAAGTTTACTTTCAAGATGTTTGACGCCACTGGAAGAAGGGTTGTGCGTGTTGAAGGTTCCAGAAAGTTGTTTCTACGTTTTGGTGATGACCACCCGGCAGGTATATATTTCTATGTCTTCTCAGCAGGCAGCAAAATTAAAAGGGGAAAGGTGATAAAGGTCAGATGATTATTCTATTACTTCTTTTCACAGGGGATTCCAACACACTGTATGCAATGGATATGACAGCAGGGATTTTCCCTGTTGAATGGGATTCCTCATTTATGTTGCCCTACAATGGGTTCAGGACTGTGCAGGGTTGTCTTGACCTTGAAAACTGGTATCAGGAATATCAGGCGGGTTTCACTACCGAGATATACAGGAATATGAAGTTTTTCTATGAGTATCAAAAGTTGAATGATTACAGGTTAAATATTGAAAAACACAGATTTTCCCTGAGATTAATCAATGGAATCCACTACCTGAACATCTATGTTATCCCTTCATTTTCAAAAAAGGATGATGAGGCAGGGATTGGTTATGGGATAAAACTGAATAACCTCTGGATTGAAGCAGATATGGGAGTTTATCAGTTTGACAATAATTATTACCTTTCAAAGGTTGAACTTACAACAGAGACACCATTTGTCAGATATCCCATAACTGCGTCAGTTAAACTGTTTCTCAAACAACGCGGATATACCAAACTGGATATAAGAAAGGTATTCACAGGTGAAAAATTGGTGGTGCATAATGGTGTTCATATTGGGTCAATATTCCAGGGAGAATCCTTTATTGAATTCAGGAATTATTTCAGTATAAATAAAAGACTGGGAACAGATATTTACCTGAAGTTTCGTGAATTCAATTCATGGGTTTCTGATAACAGTGTCTCAGTGATACTGCCTGATGTGGAAAACTATTACGAGAACTCATTACTTGGCATGTTTTACTTAAGAAACAATCATGACAGAGGAAACTATATTCAGGTTGGTCCTTCAATTGAGATGCACAGGTATTTTTCTGATACATTAAACTACTGGAGGCGGTATCTTCTGTTTAACATTTTCTGGAAAAGAAGTTTGGGCATTCCCTTTATAACACTGGGTTTTCAGTTCTCATCAAGGAGAATTGAAGAGAATTCTATTGTTTCAAGAAACACAGAGGCAAGGGGTATTGTTGAACTGGGTTTTGATTTCAATGAGAGAACCCACTTCTCCATTATTGAAGGTATAGAGATTGATGACATTGCAGATGTGAAGGAAGGCATCAATCGTCTCCACAATCACACCTTTGTCCAGGCATCCTATGCGTTTTAAAATATTTCTTATCCTGATTGTGGTTATATCAGGGTGTCATAAAGGAGAAGCAGGGTTATCCAGAGTAGATTCCTGGGCATATCAACTTCAGAATGCCAATCCAGAGGAAATCGTAGAATCCAATGTTGACCTTATTGTAATGGATTATTCCCGTGATGGGACAGAAGCAGGGGAGTATTCACAGGAAGATATAATCATGATAAAGGAATCGGGAATCCTGCCCATTGCATACATAAGCATTGGTGAGGCAGAGAACTACAGATTTTATTGGGAAGAGACATGGGAGGAGAATCCACCAGATTGGCTCGGGAAAGAAAACAGTCAGTGGTCAGGGAACTATGCGGTTAAATTCTGGAGTGATGATTGGAAGGAGATAGTGTTTTCTTACATAGATAGGATTATTGAACAGGGGTTTTCAGGTCTGTATCTTGATAAGGTGGATGAATATGAATACTGGAGTGACTCTTCCAACAATGAAGCACTGCTTCTGAATGAAGAAGAGGCTGCAGACAGTATGGTTGAATTTATCCAGGAGATAAAGGAATACTGCACAGATAAAAAGGAAGATTTTATATTGATTCCACAGAATGGTGAAGGTCTTATCCAGTTGAGCAATGGGAAGATACTGGAGAGTGTTTCTGGATGGGGAGTGGAGGAGCTGTTTTACAGTGGGATAAATCCTGTTTCCGGGGATGAGACAAACTTCAGGATAGACCTTCTGGAGAGAGTTTGCCAGAATGATAAGATAGTGCTTTCAGTGGACTATGTTGATGATGGTTCAGGTTTTTCAGGTGTAAATAAGCAAAGAATAGAAGATTATATTCAAAAGGCAAGGGAAAATGGATTTATACCATATGCTGCAAGGTCAGACAGAAATCTTGACGAATTGAACCTCTATCCCTGATAGCGAGAAGAGGTGAGCAAAGTGTCAAAAAGTCAAGCTCAGTTACCTGAGGCTCTCCAAGATGATTTCTTTTGTCTTTTCCATCACAGGGTCTACTCCTTCCTCCAAATCTTTTTCTGTTGTTTTAACAATAATGTCAGGAATAACCCCTTTGCGAATATACCGTGAATCTCCATTGGGACGGATAAAGTATTTCCAGGATACATAAAGGGAAAGGTGCGAATTCGGTAAAATTACAGACCAACTATCACCGAAACAGGTTGGAAGTCCGCCTGTTTCCTCTCCTATCAAGGTACCTATTTGAAAATCTTTTATTACAGCAGCAAAACCAGACGCGGTGGAAAATGTATAATTTGATACAAGCACAAATAACTTACCAGTGAACCTTAGTGGATTTGGAGGTGGCATTTTTAAATCTGATTGAAAAGTGTAAAAAGTATCCACAACTGGTTTTTTAATGGATAGATGCTCCTTTACAAATTTTAAGGTATATTTTGATATCTTTACCTTTCCTCCTCCGAAAAAACGATAAGGTTTGGCTGTTAAATAATCTAACAAATCTTCAGCAATTTCTGAACTCCCACCCCCATTTTTACGTAAATCAATTATCAAATATTTATAGTTTTCCCTTTTGATTTCTGTGAATGTCTTTTTCAAAAATTTAGAAAACTCCTCTCTCCTTGTAAAGAAGTTAAATCTGATAATACCAGTTTTTAATTCAGGAATTTCTTCAAAATAGAAATTGGTATCGCAGGCATCCGAGATTTTTTTGTCATATTCTTTTTTATCAATACCCTCCAGGTTGTACTCTCTTATTTCTCCATCTACGTTTTTGATTTTTACCTTAAAGGAACTTTTGAACCCATATATAAAAAAAAGCAACTGGGGAAAATTTCTTTCTAAAAGGCTTATTTTAAAATGGTAAAGTTCACCACTTATGTATGGAATACACTCATTGATAATTTTTCTTATTGGAACATCGTTTATAGAAATTATATAGTCACCACTTCTTATGGGGGCACTGGAGAAGTTCTTTTTTACCCGTACACTATCTTGGATAATATGTAGTAAAATAGGAAATATAAATCTATTATCAGAAGTTAATTGATAGAACCACTCCCCATCAGGCATGTTGAGATAAGTATGCCCATCTCCTATACTTGCTACCACAGGTGCTGTAATCTTCCAGAAATCAGAGATAGACATAGATTTATTTATTGACTTATATACATTACTTTTTAAACTATCAAATTCCTCTTTTGAAATACTGGCATATGGATTGGGATGTATCTCTACAATTGCTGAAAAAAGCGTATCAAGGTCTTCTTTCATTTCCTCAGGAGAAAGGAGTCTGTCTCTTTCACAAAAAGTAAAGTAAATGCCCAATTTATCTGCGTAAAAAGGAGTTTTAAAAACTATCTCTTTACCCTTTCTCAAAATTTTAATCTTAATCACTGAACCCTTAGCAGATTTCATTCCCTTAATAAAGGAAGCATCACTGTGTATCTCTTTATCATTTATGCTCAAAATTATATCCCCCGTTTTAAGGCCCAGCCTGTCAGCAATGCTTCCTTTCACAACATCTGTTATTACACAGATAGAGCTTTTCCGCCCTTGCTCCTGTGCACTTAATTTAGCGCTGATCATCAGAAAAAAGAGTGATACCCCCATGCCTGAATGAAAAAATGTCAAATTGTCATCCTCCGTCCCCATGGAGGGGGAGGTGGAGGAATTGGGCTGCTGCCTCTTTTATTGTCTCGGAGTAGGTGGGATGGGCAAATATTGTATGGAAGAGTTCCCTTGCCGTTACCCCGTTTTTCATTGAGACACAGATGATATGTATCATTTCAGAAGCATACCCACCAAGGATTGCTCCACCAAGTATCTTCCCATTTGTGTCAAAAAGCATCTTTATACCACCCCTGGTCTCAGACTCAGCAATGGCTCTACCATTACCTGTGAATGGGAAGAACTCCTTCTGATAATCAACACCCTTTTCTTTAAGCCTTTCCTCTGTTTCTCCACATGCTGCAAACTCAGGTTTTGTATAAATAACCCTGGGTACATAGGTTTCATTAACCTTCTCATTCCTGCCATTCATGTTGAATACAGCAATCTCTCCCTCATGATAGGCTGTGTGTGCAAGGAGTTGACCACCCGTGCAGTCACCTGCTGCGTAGACGTTTTTCATAGTGGTCTCCATCATTCTATTCACCTTTATAAATCCATTTTCCATTTCTATTAAATCGGACAGACCATCTGCCACAACCTCTCTTCCTATTGCCACAAGCACCCTGCTGTATTTGTCCGCTGACTCCTTACCACCATCTGTGTATTTTATTGTGAATGTCCCTTTTCTTTCTGTGATTTCATTAACCATTACACCCAACTTGAATTTCACACCTATCTTCTCCATCTCTTTCCTCAAAGAAGAGGCCATCTCTTTATCTTCTCCCGGAAGAATCTCGTCCATTATCTCATAGATTGTAACCTGAGAGCCAAATGACCTGAATATATAAGCAAATTCAATACCAATCACACCACCGCCAATAATCCCGATTGATTCAGGTATCTCTTTTGCATTGAGTGCGTCATCACTTGTCCAGACGTTCTTTGCCACCCTGAAGGGAGGTATTCTTGGTCTTGAACCAGTTGAGACAAGGACTTTATCAAAGGTGTATTCCTTTCCATTTGCCACGACAACTCCACTATCCTTCAGTTCAGCATGGGCATTTATAACTTCAACCTTCCTTTTCTTTAAAAGGTTCTGAACACCTGCAACAAGCCTTCGTGAAGCAAGCTGGGATGTCTTCTTTACCTTCTCCCAGTCTATGCCTGTTACCTCAGCCTTTATACCAGAGGTTTCAATCTTTTTTACTGTATTCAAACCGTGTGCCACCTTTATAAGTGCCTTTACAGGGATACATCCCCTGTTCAGGCATACACCACCCACTGTATCTTCTTCAAACAGGACAACCTGATTCCCCAGAATTCCTGCAAGGAGTGCAGATGAGTACCCTGCAGGGCCTCCACCTATTATTCCAATTCTCATATATTCTCCTCCATGACCCTTTTCAATTCCTCAATGAATGAGAAGAAGTTTTTCCCCTTAACAGTGAATCCAGCAGCACTCTTATGACCACCACCACCATAGATTGCAGCAATTCTGTCAACGTCTGTTCCCTTCTTTGACCTGAGTGATACCTTTATCTCTCCATCCCTCTCTTTGACAAATGCAGTTGCCCTGACACCGTCTATGGTGAGCCCATATGAGGCAAACTCCTCAGTGTCTTCCTCTGTTGTGTTGTACCTTTCCATCATCTCCCTTGTTACATACATCAGGCTGAAACCATCAAATATCTCAATGGTTTCAAGCACAGACCCGAGAAGTTTCAGTCTTCCTGGCGTATCCCTGAACCATATCCTTTCAGCAACAGAACTTGCATCAACCCCGTAACTTAAAAGTTCAGAGGCATGCCTCAATGATTCTGCCCGGGTATTGGCATATCTGAATGAACCAGTATCAGTCAAAAGTCCAAGATAGAGGTATGTTGCAATCTCTTTATCAAGTTCCACAAAATCCTTTAATAGAAGATAGACGATTTCACAGGTGGATGAGCGTTCTGGCTGGACAAGATTTACTGTCCCAAAGTACTTATTACTTATATGGTGGTCTATGTTTGCAACAGGTTTTGTGAAGTCTATCTTTTCTGATATGCTACCAAGCCTGTCAGGGCTTGAACTGTCAAGCACAATCACGGCCTGATAGTCAAAATCCCCTATTTCATTCTGGACAAGGTCAATCTGGTCAAAGTATCTGAACCTCTTTGGAACAGGGTCTGTATCTACTATAATCACGTCCTTTCCCATTTTTTTCAGGGCAAGGGCAAGCCCTATCTGAGAACCAATTGCATCCCCATCGGGATTTTTATGGGATGTGATGAGGAAACTCTCGTATTTTTTTAGAAAGTCTCTTGTTTTATTCATCTTCCTCCTTCAGGAGCCTGTCAATCCTCTCCATTCTCTCAAGTGTGTCATCATATATAAATTCAAGTTTAGGAGTGTATCTCAGCCTGATTCTTTCTCCAAGTTTTCCCTGTATGTATCCACTTGCTCTGTTGAGAATAATCTCAACAACAGAGGTCTCTTCAGAGGTATGAAAGTTGAAGTAAACCTTTGCATGTCTCAGGTCTTTTGAACATTCAACATGGGTGATTGTAATAAAACCCAATCTTGGGTCCTTCATCTCCCTTTCAACAATAAAAGAGATTTCTTTTTTCAATAGAGAGTTAACCCTTTCAATCCTCCTGCTCATACCCTTATCTCCATTTTGTAGTCAATGATTTCTATCCTGAGGTCTGAACTTATCTCTCTCAAAACACCTGAAAGTACAGAATCAACCATTTTTGTGCTGTTGGACACAGTTGAAATACCTATGAGTGCCCTCTGCCATTTATCAAGGTATCCCACCTCACTTATGGATACATTGAATTTATTTTTAACACGGGATTTTATTCCGTTGAGAATCTTTCTTTTCTCTTTCAGAGATGTTGATTGGGGTATGTATATTTCAATGGTGGAAACACCAACAATCAAATTGTCCTTTCCTTTTCTATGGTCTCATAGACAACGATGATGTCTCCTTCCTGGAAGGAATCAAAGTCTTCAAGCCCGATACCACACTCAAACCCCTCAACCACTTCCTTTACATCCTCCTTGAATCTCTTCAGGGAGTTTATCTTTGTTTCGGCAATCACCTCCTCGCCCCTTAAAACATTGCACTTTGCTCCCCTGAGGACTTTACCCTGAATAACATAAGAACCTGCAATGTTGCCCACCTTTGGGACTCTTATCACCATCCTCACCTCAGCCCTTCCTATTTCATGTTCCTCGTATTCAGGTGCAAGGAGGCCGCTCATTGCCTTTTTGATGTCATCAACAACATCATAGATTATGTCATATGTTCTGATTTCAACCCCTTCGTTCTTTGCAATATCCCTTGCCTTTCCTGTGGGCCTTGTCCTGAATCCAACAATAATAGCATCGGATGCAGATGCAAGCAGTACATCGTTTTCTGTAATATCACCCACACCCCTGTGGATAATGTTCACATGAACCTCATCGGTGGATAGCCTGACAAGTGTGTCTGAAAGTGCCTCAACTGCACCAGAATCGTCGCCTTTCAGCACAATTTTAAGTTCTACATATTCACCCTTAACGAGTTTCTCCTGTATGGCCTCAAGTGAAACCTGCTTCTTCCTGCTCATTTCCTGTATTCGCTGGGCTGCCTTTCTCTTTTCTGCAATCTCCTTTGCTGTCTTCTCATCCTTAACAACCTTTAACTTATCACCAACAACAGGAAGGTCGTTAAAACTTGATATCTGAACAGCAATTCCAGGGGTTACCTCACTCCATATCTTTTTATCCTCGTCTATCATTACCCTCACTTTTCCGTATGTTGAACCTGCAATGAATGGGTCACCCTTCTTTATCCTCCCCTTTTCAACAATAACTGTTGCAACATTGCCAAACCCTTTGCTCTTTTTTGCCTCAAGTATGTAGCCCTCACCAGGTCCTTCAAATGGTGCCTTCAAATCCATGTCCTCTGCCAGAAGTATTATGGTATCAAGCAATTCATCAATCCCAATCCCCTTCAATGCAGATATATTTACACTCATTACATCACCACCGTATTCCTGGACTATCACACCAACATCAGCGAGTTGCATCTTCACCTTTTCTGGATTTGCATCAGGCAGGTCTATCTTGTTTATTGCCACAATAATGGGTACACCCGCTGCCTTTGCATGGTCTATTGCCTCAATTGTCTGTGGTTTCACACCGTCATTGGCAGCAACAACAAGAACAACAATATCCGTAACCTTTGCACCCCTTGCTCTCATTGCAGTGAATGCCTCATGCCCTGGTGTATCAATGAATGTGATTGTCTTTCCATTGTAGTTAACATGGTACGCACCTATTTTCTGTGTTATCCTTCCCTTTTCCTTTGAAACAAGGTCAGAGAGCCTTATTTTATCAATCAGTGTTGTTTTACCATGGTCAACGTGGCCCATTATGGTGACCACAGGGGGTTTTTCACGGATGTCAGAGTATTCACCCTCCTCAATCTCTGCCTCAAACTCTTCATGCATCTCAACCTTCTGCCCAAATTCTTCAGCAATCAATGAGATTGTGTCAAAGTCAAGCCTCTGGTTTATTGTTGCCCTGAGACCGAGTTCAAGGCACTTCATCAAAATATCATTTGGACCAACATCAAGAATTTCAGCAAGTTCTGACACGGTCATGAATGGTGGCACCTTGAGTACCTCTTCCTCAACTTCAACATCCCCGGCCTTCTTCTTTTTCTTATATTTCTTCCGCTTTCCTGTTTCAAGGATGGAGCGTGTCTCCTTTATTCTCTTTTCAACCAGTGCTGCATCCACCTTCCTCTCTTTCTTCTTCTTTTTCTTCTTCTTTGGTGGTGCAACCTTTGGTTCAGGCTCAACATATATTTCAAGAACCTCTTCCTCTTCCAGTTCTTCCTCAACTGGTGGAATGGGTTCTTCCATTTTTTCTTCTATTTTTTTCTCTGTGAAGTATTTTTTAAGTTTTGCTATTGCATCGTCATCAATAGAGGAGAGGTTAGACTTCACCTTGACCCCCAGTTCCTTGAGGGCATCAAGAACCTCTTTACTATCTTTATTCAACTCCTTTGCGACTGCATAAACCCTTTTCTTTCCCATTACTCTCCCAGATTGAGTGCCTTGTGCACCGCAGTATAGATTTTATCAACTGCCTTTTTACCAATGCCTGGTAATTTAAGAAGGTCCTCTGCTGTGGCAGTCATTATATCCTTTGCATTCTTATATCCGTGTTTTTTCAGTATTTCCTTTATCCTCTTTGGAAGGTCAAGGTTTTCCACCTTGATTTTTACCCTTCTCTTTTCCTCTTCCTCTTTATGGTATTCTGTCTGGCCTTTTATCTCTATATCTATACCAACAAGTTCCTTTGCAAGTTCAACATTTATGCTGTCCTTCCCAATGGCAAGGGTTACCTGGTCATCTGGAACAACGCACGTTGCCTTATCGCCTGACTTCTTCATCACCACCTTTGTTACCTTTGCTGGTGATAATGCCCTTCCCACAAGGATTTTTGGGTCTGAAGACCAGGCAATGATATCAATTTTTTCTCCGCTCATCTCCTTCACAATACCCTGAATCCTTGCACCCCTTGGACCAACACATGCACCAACAGGGTCAATCTTTTCATTGGAGGAGAACACCGCTATCTTGCACCTTACACCTGGTCTCCTTGCAATCTTTTTTATCTCAACCTCACCTTTCAGTATTTCAGGTATCTCAAACTCAAAGAGTTTCCTTATGAATGTCTCGGTGACCCTTGTCAGGTATATAACAGGTCCTTTGAGCCTTACCTTTGTCTTATCTTTGGGTTTTTCCTCAACCTCCTTCACCACTGCCTTCAATGTCTGGCCTCTTCTCAACACCTCACCAGGTATCTGGTCCTCTTTATCAATGAATGCCTCAATCTCAGCAAGTTTAATGTAAGCACCAGCAGAATATGCAGTTGCCACAGTTCCAGAGACGAGTTCCCCAATCTTTGCAACATACTTCTTATAGATTAACTGTTTTTCATTCTCCTTCATCTTCTGGATGAGGCTGTTTCTCACAAGGTTTATTGCATTCCTTCCAAATGTTTCCAGAATGGGTATCTCAACATAGATTTTTTCCCCTGGTTTTACACCGGGTCTCAATTCCTTTGCCTCTTCAAGTGAAATCTGGACATCTGGATTCTCAACCTTCTTAACAACCTCTTTTTCAAGGAACAGTCTGATTTCACCAGAGGCCTCTGAAACTTCACACACCCACCCTTCTGGTATATTCATTTTCTTTTTTGCTGCTGCAATGATGGATTCTTTGAGTGTCTCAATCACCACACTCTTTTCAAGCCCCCTCTCCTTTGCAAGTTCTGTAAGCATTTCAACGACCTGTTTATTTATCACGTCTCCCTCCTCTTCCTGTCTATTCCAGGTGAAGAAACCTCAAGTGTGTAACGTCCAGGTATCGGGTCCTCTACATCAAGCCTTGTTGAGAGTTCCTTTGATACCTTCACACAATCGTCAATGGTCACACCACCGGGTTTATCAATGAAAACCCTTAATATGGTTCTACCAGGCCCTTTGAGTTCAAGGTCAAAGAGTTGAATCTCATCTGCTTCAAAAACCCTGAGTGTCTCAAGGACTATTCTCCTGACTTCTTCCTTAATTCTTTCCCATTCTTCCATAGTTTTTCAACAACCTCCTGAACCCTATCAGGTTCAATCATGATTTTTTCACTCCCATCCCTTCTTGATACCTCCACCTTTCCTTCCTTGAGACCCCTTGGACCAACAACCACCCTTACTGGAATACCAATAAGGTCAGCGTCCTTAAACTTAAACCCTGGTCCTACATCTCTGTCATCAAAGAGGACGTCGTGAGTTTCCTCAAGTATATTAACCATTTTTCTGGATATTTCAAGGGCTTTTGAATCCCGAATGTCAAGAGGTATTACAAGCACATCAAATGGGGCGATTGGGTCTGGCCAGATTATACCATTTTCATCATTGTAGAGTTCAATTGCTGTTGCCATAATCCTTTCAATACCAATACCGTAACTTCCCATAACAATGGGTTTTGATTTTCCATTCGCATCTGTGAATGTTGCACCCATTGCCTTTGAATACTTTGTTCCAAGTTTGAATATATGACCAAGTTCAATTGCATTCTTGATTTCAACCTTGCTTCTGCATTCGGGACAGAGGTCTCCTTCATGTGGTGTTCTTATGTCAACAAACTCTTTTATCTTCAGGTCTCTCTCAATATCAATCCCTGTATAGTGGTAGAAGTCCTCATTTGCACCACTCACAAGCCCTTTTCCCTTTTCAAGGCTTCTGTCTGCATAAACAGGGATGTCAAGGCCAATGGGGCTTATGTATCCAGCAGAGGCACCTGTAAGGTTTTTTATCTCATCAGGTTCAGCCTGCCTGACATTCCCGAATTTTTTGAAGAGGAGTTCCTCATTAACATCATAGTCTCCCCTGATCACCACAAAGAAGGGAGAACCGTTCTCATCCATGTATAAAAGGCTTTTCATGAGAAGATGTTCTGGCACAGAGAGGAATTCTGATATTTCACGGACACTTCCACCAACAGGTGTATGAACCTTTTTCAGTTCACCTGAAGGAAAGTCAACCGGTGAAGGAATGAGGTTTGCCACTTCTAAATTGGCAGAGTATCCACATTTCGGGCACTTTACTATCACGTCCTCTCCAGCATCAGACAGAACCATAAATTCATGGGATTCAGACCCACCCATAAGTCCACTTGATGCAGAGACAACCGTGGTCTTAAGCCATGCCCTTTCAAATATCCTTGTGTATGCATCGTAGTGAAGAGCATAACTTTTTTCAAGCCCATCTTCGTCTATATCAAAGGAGTAGGAGTCCTTCATTATGAATGTCCTTGCCCTCAGTACTGCCCCACGGGGTCTTATCTCATCCCTGTATTTAATCTGTATCTGATACCATATCTGTGGGAGGTCTCTGTAGGATTTTATATGTTTCCTTGCAAGTTCAGTCATAATCTCCTCATGTGTTGGAGCGAGTGCGTAATCCCTTCCCTTTCTGTCCTTGAGCCTGAACATCTCTCCCCCAAACTCATCCCACCTTCCAGTCTCTTCCCATATAGAGGAAGGTGTGAGTGCAGGAAGGAGGACTTCCTGTGCACCAATCCTGTCCATTTCTTCACGCACAATATTCATTATTTTTTTGAGAACACGCCACCCAAGTGGGAGATAGGAATACACTCCACTTGTCAGGGCCCTTATGAATCCTCCCCTCAAAAGGAGTATGTGACTTTTATTCACCGCCTCCCTGGGAACTTCCTTCAGGGTGGGTATCAGTGCCTTGCTCCAGTTCATAGTGATTTAATATTTACCACAATTCCCGTTTAAGTCAATAGTTTTACAGTAAACTATTAAATAAGAAGGCAAATGTTGCTAAAGTCAGGGGCATTTTCTCCAGCCCTGTATAAACTCCCAGCAGATATCAGGGTAAGAATGACACCTTTTATAAAATTGAGCAAGTCTTTTAACCGCTCATTTCATAATTGTAACCTTAACACACTGTTGACTCTCTTTATCTCCCATTCTCAGAAAATACACACCACCTGTTAGACCTTTTGTTTCCAGTCTTATCTTATGCTTGCCAGCAGATAGGCCACTTATGGTAAAGGTTTTTACCTTCTGCCCGAGAAGATTATAGAGGTTTAAATCATACCCATCCTTTTGTTCAACACTCAATTCAATTTCTATATAATCACAAACAACTGGATTCTGTGAGAGTCGGAAAACAGGAAGAGAAATCTCATCCTGAGAATCACCAATACCAAAAAGGAGATTTTCATAAATCTGGAGCCCGCTACGGCCATCTGCAACATATGCATAAGCGCCTGAAACTGCAACATTATTACCCGAATAAGGTGTATCATAATAGCCCACTTCAAAAGGATTTGAAGGGTCGGATATATCTATCACACGGAGCCCAGAACTGCCATCCGCGACATATGCATAAGAGTCCGAAACTGCAACACCCCTAGCATAACCAGGTGTAAAATAATAGCCCACTCGTCTAGGATTTGATGGGGCGGATATATCTATAACACTGAGCCCAGCATTATCATCTGCAACATATGCATAAGAACCTGATAATGCAACATCATAAGCATAACCAGGTGTATCATAATAGCCTACTTCAACAGGGTTTGAAGGGTCGGATATATCTATCACACGGAGCCCAGAGCCTCCATCCGCGACATATACATAAGAGCCTGAAACTGCAACACCCCAAGCATAACCAGGTGGAACATAATAGCCCACTCCTGTAGGATTTGATGGGTCGGATATATCTATAACACGAAGACCATCCCAACCATCTACAACATATGCATAAGAGTCTGAAACTGCAACACCATGAGCATCATCAGGTGTATTATAATAGCCCACTTCAACAGGGTTTGAAGGGTCTGATATATCTATCACACGGAACCCAGAACCTCCATCCGCGACATATACATACGTGCCTGAAACTGCAACACCATGAGCCTGATCAGGTGTATCATAAGAGCCTTTCAAAGAAGGATTTAATGGGTCTGATATATCTATCACACAAAGTCCTGAATCATCATCTGCAACATATGCATAAGAACCTGATAATGCAACACAATAAGCATAATCAGGTGTATCATAATACCCCACCTCAGAAGGATTTGATGGTGTGGATATATCTATCACACGGAGCCCAGAACTGCCATCCGCAACATATACATAAGAGCCTGAAACTGCAACACCCCGTGCATAACCAGGTGTATCATAATAGCCCACTTCAATAGGATTTGAAGGGTCGGATATATCTATCACACGGAGCCCAGAACCTCCATCCGCGACATATACATACGTGCCTGAAACTGCAACACCATGAGCCTGATCAGGTGTATCATAAAAGCCCAGTTTTACAGGTGATGAAGGTGTGGATACATCCCATATCTCAAGCCCAGCATCACCATCCGCAATATAGACCCTCTCTGAAGAAGCATCATAAAATAAACCATACACAAGACTTCTGGTGTGGATTCCCTCTGATACCTTAACAGGAGATGAAGGGTCTGATACATTCAGGATATATACACCTCCACCAGAACCACAAAATGCAAGGCTTCTTAAAGAATCGTATGCTACTGCATAGGAAAGGCCAAACGGCCAGTTGCCAACAAATCTCACATTGAGGGAGTCACCCTTGACACTGCCAGAGTCTTCATAATGATTTTCAGCCATCAACTGTTCTGGATAATCCACAGCACCAAAAACAAGGAATGAACAAAAGACCAAAATCACTGAAAACCTTCTCATAACCCCTCCTGTGTAGTGGTTAATAATTTAATTTTATATACATACTCTACTCCTGAAGTGAACGAACCTTGTATATTAATTTAATCATAATTTCTTGTTCAAATTTTGTCAAGTATTATTCAGGAACAGGATAATTTGAGAATTATATGTCCGTCTTTGTTCCATAATGTAAATTGATGAATTGGACCTATGTTCCTATGCAAAGTTGCAATTTCCCTCTTTTTTAGTTGTTGGTGGCTCTATTGTAAGAACTAATACAATTCTTCCCCGCTTCTTAATTTTGTACAACAATATCCATAACTTTTCCGCTTCTTTACTTCTTGTTTCAGGAGGAATTGGCGAAATAAGGGGGGCGGAGCCCCCCTTTATTTACCCTTTATACCATTTCAGGATGGCATTTACAGTTGCATTTATAACCGGGTATGCTATTGGTGAGGATGTGAGGAGGGGATGTGTTCCTATCTGGAGTGTATCAATTTCCATATCCGTCATCCTGTTCTGGATTATGACTGAATACATGTTCACAAGTTCACCAACAGAGTCTCCACCCTTTACCTGTGCTCCCAGCAGGATGTGGGAGTATTTTGAGTATATGAGTTTTGTGTAAATCTTTGAGGCACCCGGTAGTTTCCCGGGATGTCTGTCAACGGTTTCGTTGATTCCCACCACATAATCAATGCCAATTCTCTTTACCTGTTCCTCTGTAAGGCCTGAAACACCAAATGCAGTGTTTCCAATCTTTGTGGAGAATGTTCCAAGTGTTCCAAGG
>Ga0180300_10000097_pt1 | contig 30978 bp, 27 predicted proteins | sample GuaBasSediGuay15_FD_121798 | JGI IMG/M metagenome (GOLD analysis project Ga0180300, IMG submission 121798) | Subseafloor sediment microbial communities from Guaymas Basin, Gulf of California, Mexico - Guay15, Core 4569-2, 21-24 cm | ecosystem: Environmental > Aquatic > Marine > Hydrothermal...
CAATCATATGATAAGTCTCCTTAGTTAAAGCAGCATGAATAGAAACAACATCAGACTCTCTAAGAAGAGTATCAAGATCAACAACCCTACAACCAAAACCACGAACAACATCAACAGGAACATATGGATCGTATACTAGAACATTCATGCCTAATGCTTTTGCTATCTCTGCAACTTTTCTCCCTATAAATCCAAACCCTATAATGCCTAATGTCTTTCCTGAAAGTTCTATCCCTATGAGCTTGCTCCTTATCTTCCATCCCTTCGTCCTTACCTCTTCATTTGCTATTGTTATATTCTTAGTTAATGTTAGTATAAGTCCTATCGTATGTTCTGCGACAGATTGTGAATTTGCGTGCTTAGTATAAGTAACGAGTATACCTGCTTTAGTTGCAGCCTTAAGATCTATGTTGTCTAAACCAACTCCACGTTTCGCTATCATCTTCAGCTTAGGCACTCTCTTCATAACTTCTTCATCTATTCTCCCACTAGCGCCAAGGACTACTATATCAGCATCTCCTATGGCTTCTGCCATTTTTTCAGGCGTTATATCCTTAGGGATCTTGCCTCTCGTAACCTCAGCTACCTCTCTTATCATTTCAATTGCCTTTGGTACGTGAAGCCCGTAGGTTCCTGAGAGTATTACTACTTTCCACTTAGCCATATTCCTCACCTACGATAGGTAACATATCTGGAGCATTCTTAATAATAACTATCTTGCTTGAAGTTCCATGTTCCTTAATAGCTTCCTCTAATGCCTCCTCACAGCTTTTCACGTATATAAACCCCACCTTCTCAACAGTCTTCCTAGCCATATCGCTTACCAAGTAACACTTTGCTTTCTTTTTTATTATTTCACCCACATGAGCAATGTGCGCAGCCGCTATTAAATCATTAATTTCTCCTTCGTCTAACATTCTCTTGACTTCCTCGTACGTATGGTAACCATGTATTTCAACTTCAGGGTGCTCTCTTGAAATACCCTCTGTACATTTAGCTAACAATATTATACTTCCACTTTTCTTGACCGCAACTGCTGCACTATAAAGTGCTTTTGCCGCTTGCCACATATCGATGTCCTTTGGTGGAGGACATTCCGCTATGACGATATCAGCTCTTTCTTTAAGATTAACACCATACACTTCTCTTGCTACATCTGCCCCTCTCTCATATACCTCTTTATGATTCCCAAAGAAAGCTCTCACCACCTTACTTCCCCTCATAATTACATTTATTACGGCTCTTAGTCTGCTTACATCAGCTACGTAATCCATCTCCTCTCTCACTTTGTTCCTCACTATACCTAGAATTTCCTCAACTGGAATCATTGCACTTAACCAATGAGTATGACCCGTAGTCTCAGCACCTGAAATTCCTGGTTGAATTATCTTAGAACCTCCACTATATCCTGACACTCTATGAGGTACTATCATACCAATCCCAATCAATATCTCGTATTTTAGAATCTTCTTATTTAAGTATATAGGGATATCACGGGGGCTTCTTCCAAGATATATCATTTCATCATGCTTCCAGTCATGAAATAGGAGTTCGTGTTCATCAGCAATATCACCAACTTTATTGTATATCTCCTCCTTAGAAGGTAATCTATGGGTTCCAAGTGCCATCATTATATCTATGTCCTTTCTTTTAATGCCTAATCTCATCAACTCCTTTATCATTATTGGTAATATTTTTGACGTAGGAGTTTCTCGGGTATAATCATCAATTATCACTAAAACCCTTCTCTTACTTCTTACGATTGATGCGAGATCAAGACCATTAATGGGATTTCTTAATGCGCTTTTTATAGCAGTATCGACATCTTCGCCTTTTACTTTCCTCGGCTCTAAAACCGCGAGTATATTCCTATTAGGAATCTCCACTTCTACGCTCTCATAACCATAATGAAGTTTAATGCGCATTGTGTCCTGACCGAGAGAATTTAGGTCGTATCAGCTTAAATATTTATCAGCTATAAAGTGTATATCTCTCAAGGGAAGCAGCATGGCTAGAGACATATACGGGGTTATAACTGCTCTCTTAACTCCCTTCACAAAAGATGGTAATATCGATGAGGAGTCGTTAAGGGAACTAATTAGATTTCAAATAGAGCACGAGGTAAATGCATTCTTCCCATGCGGTACTGCTGGTGAGGGTATGCTCATGCCTCCTGAATTACGTAAGAAGGTAACTGAAATAGTAGTTGATGAAGTGAATGGAAAAGTTCCCGTGATAGTTCATGTAGGAACTTCTGATACCGAGACTACTGTAGAGTTAGCAAAACATGCTGAAGATTGTGGTGCTGATGCAGTCTCAGCTATAACTCCCTATTATTATAAGCACGATGTTAAGAGTTTAATCCTACACTATCGAGAGATAAGTGAGAGTGTTGACATACCCGTCTATGTGTACAATAATCCAGGGAGAACAGGAATAAACGTCACACCTGAAGTACTGGGTAGATTAGTTGATGAGGCCAATATAAAGGGTATAAAGGATAGTAGCAAAGACTTAATACAATTTGCGGATTACGTCTTAATGTTTAATGACAGGATAAACCTCATAATAGGTAGTGACGCGCTCTTCCTTCCAGCTCTAGTAATTGGTGCAAAGGGCCTAGTATCTGCTCTCTCTAACGTATTCCCTGAAGTAGTTGTAAATGTGTATAAAGCCATTGTAAACGGGAATTTAGAAGAAGCGAGAAAAGCCTTCTTCTTAATGCTTAAAATAAGGAATGTGTTAAAGGAAGGACCATATCTAGCTGCATATAAGGAGGCTTTGAACTTAAGGGGAATAAAGTTCGAGGGCTTTAGAAAACCACTAAGGCCTTTGAACGAAAAGGAGCGCAACTTATTAAGAGATAAATTAAAGTCCTTAGTTCCCGATCTACTTTAGAAGATTATCTGAGGTTACCTACGTGACGTCCAGAAGCACTCATCTAAGGACAAGCGTTGCAAAAACCATCTTAATATCCACTAGTGGAGCACTTAGTCCTGGCCCTCTCTCCATGAGCGCTGTAGCACTTGGCGCAATTCTCGGTCCGCTTGCTGGATTAATGATTGCTCTTGGTCATATGCTATTTGAAGCACCGTATGTCTTTGTCTTAATGAGGTTCTCAAAGAAGATAAATTCAATTATTAAAAGAAGGGAAAAACCTTTAATAACCATCACTACTGCCTTCATCTTCTTTTTCTCATATCTACTAATAAAAGATGGACTTGCGTACATTATGGCAACTAGAGAAGCGCCTGGAGGATCGGATGTCACATTCATTACCTCATCATATTCGCTTTTAGGGGCGTTGCTCGTGGGGATTATCCTTAGCGGAACAAACGCTTATTTTCTTCTCTGGTGGGTGACTGTAGGCCTTCCGATAATTCAGGACATGGCCTATTATAGTTCAGTTAGCAAATTCCTCCTAGTATACCTCAGTCACATATGGATGGACTATGCATGGCTTATTATGCTTTCAACGGGTGGTGGTATAGCTAGACTTTTTGGAATTAAGGTTTATGCTTTCCTCCTCATAGCAATATCCATTATACTAATGGTATTCGGTGTAGATCTACTGATAAGAGCTTATTTGAGGAGAAAAATACTGCCCTTCTGAGCTCCCTTATGTATAGTAAAGACCATAAGGAAGTGATGGTATCGGGAAAGCTCTTCTAGTTATATCTGCTAATTCTCCTCTTATAGGTCTGTACTCTCTTGTTGGCATAAATTTCCTATAAACCTCATTAACGTATTCTGGTTCACCGAAGATAAGCCAAGATAGCTCCTTCGGATTATTCAAGACAAACTTCTCATCCTTATAGCTTATAACGTACTTTTCATTATCGGTCTCTTCTATAGTTAACTCATATGCTCTCTCACCAACTCTCTCAACTAAGTATGGTCTAATACTTTCCAGGAACTCTGTTACATTAAGTAACCGCATGGTTCCATTGATGGCTGTACTCATCTCTGCCACCTTTATTCCCATCTTCCTTGAGAGTACTAACATCTCCTCGTCCCACCATGGTATCTTGAACCTTACAGAGCCTACATCATGATCCATCATTATCTTTGAGAGCGCTGATAGTATTGCTAATCTTGAACCAGCATATTCAACTAATAGTCCGCTACCATTCTTTGCTATATGCAGAACTAGGTAAGCTAAGTAACTATCGTTTATCTTTACCAAGTAAGGATATCTCTCGTAAATTATACCAGATGCATGCCATGCTGAACCTGAAAGCAGTATTTTAAAGTGCTCTAAGGGCCTAATATACCTTACACCTTCTCCTTCGTAAATTCTAATGTACTCCTGAACTTTATCTCCCTTATCAAGTTCTACATCTACATTTACGAAGCTTCTCTCCTTGATTTTGTCTCTTTCCGCCACGGCCTCATAACAATATCCTGCAATCGCACACCCTGCCCTATCATATAATGTCCTTATGCCAGAGATCATGACCACATGAACTCCATCCCTTCTCATCTTCTCAAGTGCATCCTTAACTAAACGTGTTGCAAATCCCCTTCCTCTATATTCTGGATGAGTACATACTGAGCCTATCATGCCTATCTTAATGAGGCATCCACATATGCTAGCCATGCACTCAAAAATTCCTACATGTGATACTACCCTTCCATTAACCTTTATTATCCTAAGGTTATCTATGTTCCCTTCGTTGAAGAGAAGTGGGAATTCCTCTTGCATGGTAGGTCTCATGCCTCTACTGGTTCTGAATACCAAGTTGACTAAATTAATTATCTCCTCTAGTTCTTCCTTTTTCGCTCCCCTAGGACCTTCAATATGCTCGCTCATGATATCATGTCTCCATTATATAATGTGTTTTCTCGTTAACCTTTTAACCTTTTAGCTTGTAGATTTTTATGGTGAGGTTATTGTGTCCCTTACATATTCGTGCTCGACCTGAAGACGTAGCACCTCGTGTAATTATAGCAGGTGATCCTGCAAGGGTTAGACAAGTTGCCGATATTCTTGAGAATGCTAAGTTAGTTAATAGGAATCGTGATCTTCTTGTATATACTGGCGAATACAAGGGTATTCCTATTAGCGTCGCAGTACATGGAATAGGAGCTCCGTCTTTGGCAATAGTCCTAGAAGAGCTAATAATGCTTGGTGCTAAGGCAATAGTCCGTCTCGGGACGGCTGGTGCTTTAGTTGAAGATCTCCATATTGGCGATGTAGTCATACCAACTGGTGCATCATATACCATCGGCGGTACATTAGGTATGTACGTTCCTGAACCTATCGCGCTAGCCTGTGTTCCAGATTTCAACCTCCTCTGCAAACTGGTAGACGAAATGGACAAGCATGAAATGCGCTATAAAGTAGGCCCAGTCTTCAGTAGTGACGCATTTTACGCTGAAGATCCGAAGTTCGCTAAAAAATGGGCAGAACGAGGCTATTTAGCAGTTGAGATGGAGTGTGCCACTCTATTTGCATTGGGCTTGATGAGAAAAGTACACTGCGCTGCGACATTGATAATAAGCGATAGCCTTGTTCTTAAAGAGGAGAAGGAACTTAAAACTGCGGAGGAACTAAGGGAATACGTAGATAAAGTAGCCCGTGTTATTCTAAATGCTCTCATAAAGTTTAAAGTTTAAGATAATTTGATGATTTAACGACAGGGTTATGAGTATGAGAAAGCTTAAGGTTTATACCCTCACGGTCGTACTTATAATAGCGTCTCTGGTGATATTCCTCATGTCACGTCCTAGTGAGACTGAATATGACGAGTATGGTGGTTGGAAGAAATTACGCGGAACTAAAACTGGCTTCTTTCATGTGGAGGAGATAAACGGTATATGGTGGCTGGTCGATCCTGAGGGATATGTATTCATATCTAAGGGAGTGAATCACATCAATTACTATGGGGATTATTGTCCTAAATTAGGCTATTCTCCATATAATAGGAACGTACAGGCTAAATATGGCAATATCCGTAATTGGGCATATGTAACCATATTAAGACTTAAGACCTGGGGATTTAACACGATAGGAGCGTGGTCATCTCCAGAGCTATATGGTAAATTACCCTACACTATAATACTAGATATAGCTGCAAGTTATGGAGCAAATTGGCTTACCGGTGAAGTTCCAGACATATTCTCAGATCAATTCGAAAAACATGCGAAAAGTCGTGCAATGGCCATGTGTTACCCAAGAAGAGATGATCCTTATTTAATAGGCTACTTTACAGATAACGAACTACGATGGGGCCCTGATTGGAGGTCATCAAAGCATCTGCTCGATGACTTCATGAATTTACCCCCCTCCTCGCCTGGTAAAAGAGTAGCAGTTGAAGTTCTTAGAGAGGTATTCAATAATAATATATCTGCTCTAAATGAACTCATGAAAGCGAACTTCTCAAGCTTCGAGGATCTACTTTATTATGTAGGTGATTTACCTGAAGGAGATATGTTCTCTAAGGCACGAAGCGTTTTCTTAAGGAAATATGCGGAGCGCTACTTCAGCGTATGTTATAAGGTAATAAAAGAGGCTGATCCAAATCATTTAATACTCGGTTGTAGGTTTGCAGGATATGCACCAAGGGAAGTGCTTGAGGTAATGAAAGACTACGTAGATGTAATCTCCATAAACTACTACGGTCTTGAAGCCCCTATAAATCTACTTAAATACATATACTCTATAACCAAGAAGCCAATAATGATCACGGAGTTCTCCTTCAAGGCAATGGACTCAGGTCTCCCTAATACTAAGGGAGCTGGTATAGCACTTCCCACTCAAAAGGAGAGGGCTGAGTACTGTAAGAGGTATGTTACCTCTATACTTAAACTCCCCTTCGTTATAGGTTATCACTGGTTTCAATACATGGATCAGCCAAAGGAAGGTAGGTTCGACGGCGAAAACAGTAACTTCGGTTTAGTAAAGATAAACGATGAGCCATGGGATTTATTAGTGAAGTATTTTAAAGAAATTAATAGAAGCGCTGAAAGAATACATCTAGAATCAACGTACGCTTAAGTCATAAACCAAATATATGAGCCGAATGGTAGCGGGAGGCCCGGGGGGCTAGCCCTCCCCTGCCCCGACCATGCTGGGTCGGGGTCCGCAAATGGGCTAATGGCGGGGGCCGCAACTCCCGAGGAAGGTAGTCCGAAGCGTGCAGGGTCCACCTTCCTGCCTATGACTCTCCGTCCCATGGGGTCACCGTAGGCCGATAGGCCTTCCGGAAGGAAGGCCGAATCGGCCTCACCGGCCGAACCGGGTTAGGCCCGGAAGGGAGCGGCCCTAAGGCCGGGCGGTGGCGTTCATGGGGGCACGGAGAGGAGGTCAGGAAGGTGGTAGCCCTGCACGTGTAGGCTACCGACCTCGGGGGGTTGCCGCTACCCGGCAGATAGTTTATTTCACCAACTTAGCAGATATCAGTACCCTGCACTCTTCACAAACTTCACTGATTGTAGGTCTACCGCATTTTATGCATACGTTCATTACTTCTTCGTTTATCCTCATTAACCTCTCTACATTATTTAAGTAGCTATATAAGATTCCTGGATATCTTTCCTCGAAGTAATCTAACCATTTAACAACATATTCTTTGATTGGCATTTTTTGCTCCTTATACTTAATTCCTCTCACCTTAAGGTATTCCTTAATAGTATTGTTCAATATGTTGATCATAGGCAATGTCACACGTATAACATCTCTTCTCCCAACCTTAGCGCTAAGCGGCATATCAAGAAGCGGTATATGCCCATATATCATTCTCTCGAATATTAAGTAACCTTCTAAATTCGCATTAAGTGGTAACGCTATCTTTGTTGCTCCTATCTCCTTCGCTATCTCCTGTAGTTTTATTAATAGGAAGGCTAGAGTTAAACTTCCCAATGGTAAGTTATATTCTTCCGCAATTCTCTCCAACTCCTTAATGTCGATCTTAATTCTCTCCCCTACGTCAATTACTTCAACGTCGTAGTTGTGAACTATGCTCGAAAGCATTTTTTCATTGAGACTGCACAGCGTAAGTTTTGACTTGGGAAACTCTTTCTCTATTTTTACCATTTGATCTGCAAGCACAAGACCATGAGGTAATGGGTAAACGCATAGTAATATGTGATCTATCGGAGTAAACATATGGAAGCGAGAGATTGCTCTCCTTATTTTCCTCTCAACTTCTTCTATTATGGCAGTACTACGTCTCACCTCTACATTACTAGTATTATAGTCTCTCGTACCTTTCATGTTTTCGATAACCTTTTCAATAAGAAGTTCTAAATAAGAATTCTTAGAGATGAGAATAAAGAAGCCTATTAAGAGAAGTGAGATCCGCTCTGTCATATATACTGAGGAGCGATGGAAGTTACTTAAGGAGTTAAGAGAGAAGGCAATATCGATCATGTCTATACTTGAGAAAGAGCAAATTCCCTGTATAGTACATGGAAGTGTCGCTCGTGGTGACGTTAATCCTGATAGCGATATAGATATATTCATACCGCTACTAGTTCCACCATACAAGGTAGAACTCTCCTTAGAACGACACGGTCTTGAGCCAATTAAGAGGGAGATTGTACAAGCGACGCCATGGCATGTCATAAAGGCTCACATATATCTAGATGAGCAGACCGTAATAACGTTCCCATTAACTCACATGACGCGTATCGAGCGTGAATTTTATAAATTCGGTGGCGAATTAACGCTTGAAGAGCTTAAGCAAGGAAAAAGAGTTCCTGGAGTAGATAAGAGGCTCATGCTAATATACCCTAGGCCTTATGGTCATGATGAGTATTCCATAATAGGAATGGAGAGCGAAGTAGCAAGAATCCTTGGTGTCTCTCTTGATATAGTTAGGGAAAGGGAATACGTTCTATTGAGAAGGGATGAGATAGGTCGAACTGGAGTCTTCATAAGAAGGGAATTAGCTCCTAATGAGTCATTTGAAAGCGTGCTTGAGGAGCTCTCCAGAAAGCACGTATTAGTCAGGAAGAAGCTTAGAGAACTGGGCCTTGTATAGCATGAAGCTTAGTTGTAACTCTATTTTTGGATGGGATATCTTAACTGAGCTACTATCCCTCCTAGGCTTTGAAGAGTTTGATATAACTCGAAGTCTTTACTCATTATCAATACCCTTCCTCCTCTCTTCTCTACGGCATCAACTATTTCCACTATCTCTGCATATCGTGAGGGATCTCTAAATAATGTCTCAGCAATTACTAACTTGTCTACTGCGCCCATTGCTGCTGCTATACGTACGTCGTCAATACCATATGCTATCCTTTCATCATTCTTACTAAGTCTTCTTAGCACTTCCTCTATGACTCCTTGAGCTTCTATTGCTTCAAAATGTGCTATAACCTTTCTCTCCACGCCTCTTCGAAGGACTTCATAAACTCCACTTATGTCACTTGATGTTGCATCTTCTATTACTATATTTATCCTATCCATCTCTTCCTTAAGTCTCTCCGCTAATTCCTTCTTGGCCATTCCCGGTCCCGCTACAACGATTGTATCAACCTTCTCCTTCTCACAGATTCTCTTTATTGAACTAATTACATCATTTACGAATCTAGCTATATACGCTCTTCTACTTGATGGCTCAGCTCTCTTTCCTGGTATGTTCTGGCTTATAGTCATAATTTCATGTACTCCACGTGAAGTAAGCATAGCAATAGTTGCCTCACCATAGTCAATGGCTACTATAAGTATTGTCCTCTTTCTCTCCTTACGTGCTCTTTCCAATCTTCTTAACTCGAATTCCGTTATCTTTTTCTTCTCTATTGTTACCTCGGTTCCTGGCCTTAACGTTAATGAGTGATGTTTGCCTTCTACATGAAGCCATTCCGGCGCCTCTATTATCTTGCCTCTTACTCTAAGTCCTCCTCTAAAAGTATCAATTTCAATGTCCTCAACCTCTACTGTTAATGTTACTTTTACCTTCTCTCCTCTAACCTTTCTTCCACTCCCTGTCTCATACTTTACCTGACGTAAAGTCCACGAAGTAACTAGATCTCCCGGTCTTATGATAAGGCTAAGGAGATATATATCATCGAAATCCTCTGGGACTAGCTTTATGATGCGTTTTTTCACGTCAAGTTTAATTATCTTCATTTTAACACCTATTCCTGTATAGTGAATCTTACGTTAAGGTAGGATATATATGCTGAGAAAGTGGCGCATTAATCAGAAAAAGGTAAGGACAAGAAAGGGTTTGGAGATAATATTAAGGCAGGTAACAGCATCCGATATACCAGAAATATATCAAATAGAGAAACTCTCCTTTAAGGATCCATATCCTCCATCGCTTTTAGAAACGCTTGCCATATTAAGTAATGATACCTTCATAGTGGCTGAATATGATAAACATGTAGTAGGCTACGTTATAGGAACACTTAGATGGGATGTAGTAGGTCATATAATAAATATAGCAATACACCCCGACTTTAGAAGAAAGGGGATAGGAGAGGTGCTAATGAAAGAGGTTATGAAGGCATTAAAGAAAAAGGGCGCTACCATGTTTAGGCTTGAGGTAAGGATCTCTAACATCCCGGCACAATGTCTATATGAGAAATTAGGCTTCCGTAAAGTGGGAGTAATACCCAATTACTACAGCGATGGTGAAGCATGTTATGTCATGGTCAAGAGAGATCCTTAAGCTCCCTTTTGGTACGTTGTATATAGGTAGCCTACCCCTTGGGTGCTCTCTATGTCATAAGGGGCAGAAACTAGTTCTTTTCATAACCGGCTTATGCAATAGGCGATGTTGGTACTGCCCTATTAGTGATGAAAGACGAGGGAAGGACATAATGTTTGCAAATGAGGTTCAAGTGAGAGATTTAGATGAGATAATTAAACAAGCCATGCTTATGGATGCAAGGGGAACTGGCATTACCGGTGGGGAGCCACTACTAGTATTCAGTATACTAATAAAAATAATAAAGCTCCTAAAGTCCAAACTTGGTAGTGAACATCACATTCATCTTTACACTAATGGTGAGCTACTATCACGCAATCATGCAATTTTACTAAAGGAATGTGGACTCGATGAACTAAGGATACACATAACTAGCGAGAGGAGTTGGAAAGGTGTTGAGATAGCCATTAATGCTGGTTTATTAGTCGGAATAGAAATTCCCGTGATACCGAATCAACTTGATTATTATAAGCGTTTGATATTACGTGCTGAATCCCTGGGTGTGAAATTCATTAACTTAAATGAGCTTGAGGTTTCCGAAAGTAACTACATGGCAATGAAGTTAAGGGGCTATGATGTTAAGGACGACGTACCTTATGCAGTTAAAGGTAGTGAAAGAACAGCAGTTGAACTCCTTAAGTGGGCAAAGGAAAATACGAAGAGGATAACAATACATTATTGTCCAGCGAAAGTAAAGGACGCAATCCAACTTAAGTCTAGATTAAAGCGCATAGCCAATAAAGTCGCTAAACCATATGAAATAGTAGATGAGGACGGCTTATTAGTTAAATGTGTGATCTCCTCAGAGGGCAATATGCTTCCTCTTTTGAGGTTAATCTCAGAGAAGGTGGGCAAATCTAAGATACATATCGTAAGCGGAAGGTATGCTGAGGTAAGTATAGCGCACTTAGATGAGGTGATTAAATTAATTAAGAGGAGTACCGATATTAAGAGGAAAATAAAACTCTACGTAGTTAGAGAACATCCTATAACGCATTTAATTCTTGAGAAAATTCCACTTGATATTTAAGAAGTAGCGTTTATTTCCGAGGAGTTAGTACAAACTATAGGAGAAAATATATGAGTACAGAGAAAATTACCTTTTGGATTCTAGACGTCTCTTATGGTGTAGTCGGTGGGATTCCCGAAGTTAGAATGTGGGGTATAGCCGAGGATGGCAGAAGGATAGTAGTACTTGATAGACACTTCAGACCTTACTTCTACGTGCTTCCTGAGAGGAATGCCGATATAGATTCTCTCATTAGAAGCTTAAAGGCAAGGCTTAGGGGGAGGCATCCAATACTTGGAATTGATATCGTTGAAAGGAAGTACTTCGGTGAACCCGTAAAGGTATTGAAGATCACATGTAGTATACCGGAAGACGTTAAATATTATAGGGAAATAGCATCTGAAGTTCCTGGTGTAAGGGAAGTCCTTGAAGCCGATATCCGCTTCTACATGAGGTACATGATAGATAATCATGTATGGCCTTGTGCTTGGCATGAGGTAGTAGCAGAAAAGATACGTAAGCCTTCCCAATGGCGTGTAGATGCTGTTTATTTAGCTCATAGTTCGCCAAAGGTATTAGAACGTAATGATACCCCAAATCTTAGAATAATGGCATTTGACATAGAGTGTTATAATCCTAGAGGTACTCCTAATCCGAAGAGGGATCCTGTGATAATAATTTCCGTTGCCACAAGCGATGATGAGATCAAATTGTTTACCGCTAAGGACAAGGACGATAGAGAGCTATTAAAGGAATTCATTAAATTCGTGAACGAATACGATCCAGATATCATCGTAGGATACAATAACAATAGGTTCGATTGGCCATACTTAGTAGAGAGAAGTAAGGTCTTAGGAATTCGATTAGCGGTCAGTAGAATGAGTAGCGAGCCCAGCCCTAGCGTATATGGTCATTACTCAGTAGTTGGTAGGGCAAATGTAGACCTCTATGACTTTGCTGAAGAGATTCCTGAAGTTAAGGTAAAAACCCTTGAAAACGTAGCTGATTACCTAGGCGTTATGCCAAAGGACAAACGTATACTTATAGAAGGTACGGAGATATATGCCTATTGGGATGATCCAGAGAAGAGAAAGATCCTTCTAGAGTATGCAAGACAGGATGCCATTAGCACATATGGAATAGCTGACAAAATATTACCGTTTGCAATGCAACTCTCAAGACTAGTTGGTCTCACATTAGATCAAATAGGTGCAGCTAGCGTTGGTTTTAGGGTGGAGTGGTACCTAATGAGAGAAGCATACGATGAGAAAGAGCTCATACCTAATAGAGTTGAAAAACCGTACTCTACATATAAAGGAGCTATCGTTCTTAGACCGAAGAAAGGCGTCCATGAGAATATAGCTGTTCTAGACTTCTCCTCAATGTATCCAAACATAATGATAGCTTATAACATCTCTCCTGATACTTATGTACCTCCTGACAAAGTGGATGATCCATCAAAGTACTATATAGCCCCTGAGGTGAACCACGCATTCCGTAAGGAGCCTCCTGGTTTCTATAAGAAGGTCCTTTCGAGGTTACTAACCTTCAGAAAGCGGCTTAAGGAAGAGATGAACAAGTATCCTCCGAACAGCATAGAATATCGTATATTAAATGAAAGGCAGAAAGCAGTTAAAGTAATAGCGAATGCATGTTACGGCTACACAGGATGGCTTGGCGCTAGGTGGTATAAACGTGAGGTCGCCGAAGCCACTACTGCATGGGGTAGAAGAACCATCAGAGAGGCAATAAAGATAGCCGAGGACTTAGGCTTAGAGGTAATATATGGTGATACGGACAGCCTATTTGTTAGATACGATAAGGGAAAAGTAGAGGAATTCATAAGAACTGTAAAGCAGAAGTTAGGTTTAGAAATAAAGATCGATAAGATATATGTACGAGTATTCTTCACAGAGGCTAAGAAGAGATATTGCGGCCTACTACCCGACGGCAGAATAGACGTAGTTGGACTTGAAGCAGTAAGAGGAGACTGGGCTGAAATTGCTAAGGAAGTTCAGGAGAAGGTGATAGAGTTAGTACTAAAGAAGGGATCAGCTGAGGATGCTGTTGAATATGTTAAGAAAGTAATAAGGGAGCTTAAGGAAGGAAAGGTTCCTATGTCTAAATTAATACTTTGGAAGACTGTCACTAAGGACTTCAGTGAGTACGCTGTCGAAGCGGCTCATGTTGCTGCCGCTAAGCGGCTAAAGGAAGCTGGTTATAGTCTTGAAATAGGAGATAAAGTAGGCTACGTAATACTAAAAGGAGGTGGCAAATTAGCTGAAAGGGCATGGCCATACCAATTAGTTAAAGATCCTAAGCTCATCGACTATGACTACTACATACGCAAGCAAATCGTGCCAGCTGCACTGAGAATATTAGAGTACTTCGGCGTAACTGAGAACTTATTATTAGTTGGGGAGACTAAACAGACAACACTCTTCGATTTCATGGGGTGAGGATTTGACGTATTCAGACTTCATGAAGTGGTTAAGCGATGCCTCTAGGAGGATATGTAGCCATCTTAAGGAGTACGGTAGTGCTCTACTTATTCATCATGATGATGCTGACGGTATTACTAGCGCTGCTATTATAAAGAAAGTTCTTGATAACATGAACATAACAACCCGACTTATATGCCTTGAAAAGCTTTATCCACAGGTCTTAGATATTCTCAGCTCTTACGATACCCCCATAATCTTCGTAGACCTCGGATCACCTCATGTAGACCTGATATCTAATAAGCTAAAGACTAATAATACTATAGTAGTTATAGATCATCATGATCCCAGTTCAACTGATGATCCGAGGATAATTCACGTAAATCCAGAGCTTTTTGGGATAAGTGGAGAGTCAGAAGCCTCAGCATCAACTATAGCTTATCTTTTGGCAAGGGAATCTCTGCATAATAGAAGCGATGCATTCTCACTCTCTCCTCTAGCATTAATTGGATCGTCTGAAATACCTGGTGAGGTTCGTGGGCTAAATAAAATGGTTCTTGATGATGCCATTAAAAATAACTTAGCTAAGATCACAAAGGGGAAAATCGAAGTATTCTTCAATGGAAGGTTTGTACAGAGAATTCGCCTTTCCACAGATTTAACAATTCTCGGATCCGTAGGCTACTATAAGGATGGTCCTCAATTAGGAATAGAGGCATGTATAAGCGGCATGAATGAGTCCATAAGACGCATAATAGTAGAATTGAGGAAATACCGAATGAGTCTTTACAGAAAAGGAATAGGTATTGCATCAAGAAGAATCAAAAAGTTACAATACATTCAATGGGTAGATGTTGGCCCCCTCTTCTATAATGTAGGTGCAAAGGTCCTAGGCACGTTCTTAAGCTTTTTACTTCATAGATCTAGAATCATAGATGACGATAAATACCTAGTTGGTGCAATGAATTTAAATCCAAAGATACCTGGTTTAGGTAGACTTGATAAAGATTATGCAAAAGTATCCATGAGAGTTCCTAAAAGGGTAGAGCTTAAGATATCTGAAGGCACCTATCCTCCAGCTTCTAAGCTATTAGCGAATACATGCAGTACTTTAGGTGGCTTTGCTGATGGACATGCATATGCCGCTAGTGGCATAGTACCCTTATCTAGAAAATCTGAATTACTAGAACTTCTGGATCAAAACGTTAAAGGTAAGGGGAAAGAAAATACATTAGACAGATTTCTCCTCTAGTTTGTGTTCAAGCTCATCAAAAGTCATTATCCTAATGCCCTCTGGCTGTCTGCTAAGACTACCCACACGCACCCCTATTAGATATCTTACGCCCTTTGAGAACGCTTTATCGACAAGACGCTGGGTTATTATACCATCGAATATTATTGCATGCGCTTTATCGATTTTATCCATATAATCTACTAGATCCCTAACTAATACCCTTCCTATGGCGTTCCATCTATCATCTAGTATAAGCGCCTCGAGTGTTCCCCTTAGTTCACTTACATACTCAAAGACCTTCTTTGGGACTTCCTCTTTTACTACCCCTATTTGAGCTAAATATTCACCAGCTGAGATCTTATTTTTAAGGCACTTTGCAATTTCCTTAGCTGTTAATTCCTCAACTTCCTTTCCCGGTGGTGCTCTTGCCACGTAATCTATCTTCGCCACCTTAAGCAATTCCCTGAGTATTAAATCTCCACCTCTATCACCATCTACAAACGCTATAGTGGTCTTTCTCTTCGATAAATCTATTATGGTCTTGGGTATCTTTGTGGCTCCTCCAATCGCAATCACATTCTTGTATCCATGCCTAACTAAGTTAACAACGTCCGCCCTTCCCTCCACGATAATTAGTATATCGCTCTTATCAACGTCAGGTCCTGCAGGTAGTTCCTCCTTTCCATACTTAATTACTTCAAGTTCTGTTACTTCACGAAGTATCCTCTCTACTATCTTCCTTATATCTGGCATTTCTTCTCTCTCCCACTTTAGCAGTATCTCCTTTGCTCTCTCTATTACCCACTGCCTTTTCTTAGTCCTTAGATCTTCTATCCTCTCCACTCTAATTCTCGCCGAGTATGGTCCTACCTTATCGACGGTCTCTACTAATGCCGCTATTAATGCTGTTTCAACTCTGTCAAGGCTTGATGGTATAGTTATTCTGCCTATGGTCTTGCCTCCTCTTTCCTTTAGTTCGACGTTTATTCTGCCAATTCTCCCTGTCTTTTGCAACTCTCTAAGATCTAAATCAGGACCAAGTAAGCCTTCTGTTTGACCAAAGATAGCGCCAATCACATCTGGCTTTTCAACAACCCCCTCAACCTCTAGTCTTGCATGAATTACGTACTTTGCCGTTACTGGCAGTCCCCCCATTATAACACACCTCTTTACTTCTCCATCTTGGTTAGCACTCCTCTATCTAAGTTTCACTTCTCTCTTTTCAATAATCCTCTCGAGTCTCTTTAATATTCCGTTCACCTCGGGATTTTCCTTTACATACCTCCTTATAGGCTCAAGTTCTTTTATCAACGCCTTTGCGGTTGCATTCTTAAGGTCGAGAGGATGAATTTTACCTGCTTTGTACATTTCAACAAGTTCAGAATAACTCTCTATATGAACTGGCCCTCCATATTTACTAGGTCTATCTATATAAAGCGCGAACTCCTCCTTAGAGAACAGTATTAATCTGTTAATTTCAAGTATAGGATTCCCCTCTACCTGCCTAGGTGGGCAATAGGCCTTCCTTATCTTCCTCATTATTAAATCAGGTTCATCATGTACGAAAATACAGCTCTCCGGCTTACTCTTACTCATCTTACTCTCTGTTATATCGCCCTTAGACGTAATACCATGAAGACCTACTAATAATGGCGTATGTATTGCAGTTGGCTTCTTAAAGCCTAGCTTAGGTGCAACTTCCCTAGCAAGTACGTGCGCTTTTCTTTGATCCATACCTCCTAACACTATATCTAAATCAAGATAGAATATATCAGCAACCTGCATACATGGATAAATAAGCTTCGAGAAATCTAGATTAGCCTCTTCTTCTCTCCTCCCCATTATAGTTATTGCTCTCCTTACTCTCGCTAATGATAGCCTCTTTGCAACCTTTAGAACCAACATCCAATACTTATCATCAGATACTATCTCCTCACTGTTAATGAAGTTAACTTCCTTCATATTAATACCTACTGCATTAAGGAAATGCCATGTCATATTTGCTGCATCCTTTATCAAATTCATGTCTCCGCCTAATTTGTCGTTTATCCAAGCATGCCATGTGGCAGCTAGTATTGTCATCTCAACTCCCGCATTGACTAAGTCCTGAACCTTCCTAGCCCATATTAGCCAACCTATGTGTATAAGTCCTGAGGGCTCAAAGCCTATGTACCCTCTAACTCCTCCCTTCTTTAATTTCTCAACGAGCTCATCCTTAGTTATGACCTCTTCAGTATTTGCAAGTACTCTCTCTATAGGATTCATCATATCCTTATCTCTACCTCCTCGCCTGGCTTGAGTATTCTAACGTTAACGCCTGGTGCTACCCTCTTCACGTACTCCTTAAACGTTTCAGGATCCTGAGTTATTGCTGGAAATGTATTATAGTGCATTGGGATTACAATCTTCGGCCTTAAAAGGAATGTTGCAATTGATGCTTCGTATGGCCCCATAGTATAAACGCCTCCTATTGGGAGAAGTGCAACATCTATTTTATACATCCTTCCCAATAATTCCATTTCACTAAAGAGGCCAGTGTCTCCCGCATGGTATATTGCTATGCTTCCATTACTCATTATAACTCCCGTAGGCGCTCCTTTCTCTGAACTATGTAAAGCTGGTGTCAACATGTATTTTATACCATCAACTTCAATCCATCCCCCTATGTTACCTCCAACTACATTCTTGACACCCTTTTCTTCTGCGTCTTTTGCAATTTCGTAAATAGCAATGAGTTTAGCACTATCCCTCTTCGCAATCTCTATAGCATCTCCCAAGTGATCTCCATGGGAGTGAGTAACGACTACGTGATCTACTCTCTCTAATTCCTCTAGCTTTATGGGACATACTGGATTTCCAGTGATCCATGGATCGACTATTATTTTCTTCTCTCCAAATCTTATAAGGAAAGTAGCATGACCAAGCCAACGTATTCTAACCATTAGGTCCCACCTTTAATAACTTATTAATTACCTTCCTTTATAAAATGGTTTAGGTAAGGCTATATGGACGAGGATGAAATCAAGTTCTATGAGCAGGCCGGAAAGATCGCCGCAAAGGCAATAGCATATGGTGTTGACATAATCCATGAAGATATGCCAGTCCTTGAGTTATGTGAAAAAGTCGAGGACTTTATTAGGAGATCGGGAGCAAGACCCGCTTTTCCATGTAATGTCTCAATAAACGAAGTAGCTGCACACTATACTGCTAGACCTAGCGATACCTTATCAATACCAAAAGGCTCGCTTGTTAAACTAGACGTGGGCGTTCACATAAATGGATATATAGCAGATACTGCCGTGACTATCTCCTTTTCAAAGAATCTTTCAAGGCTCTGTGAAGCAGCTAGAAAGGCATTAGAACATGCAATAAGCGAAATACGACCTAACGTGCCACTATCAAAGATAGGCGCCATAATCGAGAATACCATAAAGTCATACGGCTTTAAGCCCATATCAAACCTCACAGGACATAAGATCTCTCAATGGAACCTTCATGCGGGAAAGTCCATACCTAATGTGTATAGCCTAGAAGAACGGGGGATTATCCTAGAAGGAGAAGTGTACGCAATAGAACCGTTTGCTACAAACGGTAATGGCTATGTAGTTGAAGGCGATTATGTAACGATATTCCGATATGCAGGAGGCAAAATTCGAGGAAAGAAAGAGAGACTATTAATGAGATTTATATGGAAGCATTACAAAAGCCTACCATTCTGTAAGCGCTGGCTTCTTAAAGACTTTCCCGAGTTCCGTAATTTAGCTGAGGTATTTCACAAACTAGTGAGGAGAGGGAACATATATGGGTATCCAGTCCTTATAGAGAGAAGAGGTTCGTTTGTTGCACAATATGAACACACAGTTATAGTTCTTAAGGATGGGCCCTTAGTAATTACAGTAGAATAACTACGCTAATGAGAATCTACATCGTAAAGTTAATATTAGTTATGTACTCCTTAAGGTATTTCATCACACGACGGAAGAAGAACATATAGAGAAATGGGTATATGAGGAGCCATGTTTTCCTCTCTCTAATGAGCCTACCAGTCTTCATTAGGTACTTTAGAACTACATAAAGTTTAGCAGCAGAGAGCACTTTAAAGTACTCTAAGTTCTTTAAGGTCTTTCCGTAATGTTTCTCATAACTCTCTATGAAATCTTCAGCAACTCCTTTAAGTCTTTTGTTAATACTCTCTATGAAGCGGAGCATATGAAATGCGTAAGCTACATCATCTTCATTCACACCAAGTTCTATACTTTCAAGGTCTATGAAATATATCGTATCATAACTCGTATTAACTAGTACGTTCTCAGGAGCATAATCGCCGTGAAGGAACGTTATGTCCCCAGAACATGGCATGTCCTTCCTTAACGCGTTAATCACCTTGCTCATATCGAACTTAACAATCTTTGATAGTATCTCAATGATCTTAAACTGTCTTACTATATACTCTGCAGGCGTCCTTATCTCCTTTATTACCATGAAATCACTGGGCTTAGGAACTACTCTATGGAGGGTCGCTAATTCCCTAGCATAGACGTCAACTATAACATCCTTGTTATCATAATCCTTCTCTAAAGCTTTATTTACTGGAATCCCGCTGATCCACCTCTTAATCAATATAGGCCTCCCTAGCCTCCTTCCTTCTGGGTCGTAGTACAATATATTAGGGACGTTCAAGCCAACTTCGCTAAGTCTCCTTATGAAATATTCCTCCTTAGTTGCCTTCCTCCGTGCTTCATGAAGTGAACCTAAGAATATCTTAAGGGATAACGTGATCGTACCTCTTTTCGTTAATACGTCTACCTTATAGTTCTCATTGCCTATTCCCCCCAATCGCTTGATTTTTATTATCCTCGCATCATTCCCAAAAACATCTTTAACTATTTCATTCAACGCTATCTGTCTTGTCTTATCCACGTATATACCTTATTAAGGACTAAGCGTAAAAACATTAAGCAATTCCCTTAATTATGCAGATCGGAGGTGCAAATTGATGAGCAAAAGAAAGGGGCTATGTTGTGCCATGATAGTTCTATTGTTATGGTCTCAAGCTCCTATAGTTATAAAATATTTGTCCTCGTATTTCGACGTGAATACCCAAAACTTCTTTAGGTATACCTTCGCTGGCCTCTTTCTCTTGATAGTTAATTACCGATATATACTTAACGACATCCATAAGCTTAAAGTACGCTCCTTATTGCTTCCCTCTATCTTTTTATTTCTCTATCAGACATCGTTTGTAAGCGGCCTCTATCTAACTACTGCAACCATCGCTTCGTTATTATTAAAGCTTAACGTAATATCCACGAGCTTATTAGCGTACGCGTTCTTTGAGGATGAACGAAGAATAGTGACGTCAAAGGAATTCATATTGGGAACAACATTTGCCTTAGTTGGTGCAGTAATGATAGTGATAACAACAGGCGAATCTCCTAGTCTAAGTAATGCAAACGTAGTTGGCTCCCTCCTTGTGATATTAGGTGATATCCTATGGTCATTATATCTCATCACGGTGAAGATTCAGCTTAAAAATGTAGAGCCACAAACGCTCTCATCTCTTCTCATAACAATCGCAGGCCTTCTCTTCTTTCCAATAACGCTTGTCAAAGGATCCATCAAAAAAGTGATCATAGCTCCCCTAGTAATAACTCTCCTAATGGTAATCTCCGGTATAGCCTTCGTAGGTATAGGTAACTTATTGAATTACATAGCCATAGGGGAATTGGGTGTTGCCATTCCAAGTGCACTACAGTTGGCATCTCCCCTATTAACCGCCATATCTTCTATGGTTGTATTCAATGAGTCCATGACATTAAGTAAAGTTGTCTCCGGTTTTCTCATAATGTTGGGATGCAGTATTATAGTGCTTAGCGCTCGAGGGAAATAGAGCTATCGTAGGAAATGCTTTATCTCTTATCTCGCCATATTACCTTATAGCCGATGATGAACCCGCTCTCATCTTTTAATTCCGGGCCGGCGCTGAGGCCTAATGATATAAAATTATCTCATTCACTTCACAAGCCCTAATATTACGTCATGAAGCTCCTTATACGATGTCGGATAGCTGATGTGATCATAGGTCAGTACTCTTTGTGGCACGAATGCAGTAATAGAATTCTGTAGCATGTAGTTAAGTATACAAGAGAGCATGACTTCATAACTCTCATCTTTATTCCCCACGGAATATGTAAAGTATCCCCTCCATGTAGGATCAGCGAGAAACCATAGCACTTCCTGATCTCTAATGATAACTCCTATTGATATTGCGTGACAGTACCATTTACCGGTTAGAGTTCTGCCTACGTAAACTAGCTGTACTACTGCGTGTTGACGTTTAATATTGTCCAAATAATAATCTGCTGCGACCATAAAGAGGATGGAATAATCATCACAATCTCCTTTCTTAAGCTTAAGAGTCTCGGTAGGTGTCCTCTGAACGTCTTCAGTTCTTATAATCTTTAATTCATACCTCGGTATGGATACCCCATAGCTCTTGCAATAGATCCTTTTGACTTCAATTATGACAGGAGATATAGTTGGATCTTCTGAATACCTTACAGCTTTATAGACTGCAATGCTTAACGCTTTAAGATCTGAAATCAAATCCTGATAGCCTACATTCTCGTTAGTAAACTCCTTAACTAATTTACTAGGTTCCATTTCAATAACCTTAGGCGTAATGTATGTTCTTCCATACAATATGTCCGCTATTACGTTAAGCTCAGAGGAAACCTCTTTTAGCCAGCTTGCTATAACATTAGTATCCGCCTTTAATTCATTGATGTTATCAATTAATCCTTGAATGATAATGCTCATATTGCTGACTAACCCTATTGTATAATTCACTTCAGAAGTCAATATGTCTAAGGACATTACGACATCACTAAGTGCCTCACTTAATGTATTGGTTGTGTTCATTAGGAAATCGAGTTCCGCATATGCTATATCCATCTTCGCCTCTATATCATCTATGCGCCTCAATGCCCTACTTATCGATGCATTAATAGTTACTATCCTCTCCTCAACCAAGGAAATACGCGATCTAAGAAAGCTCACATCCTCCTTAGCTTTATATATCTCCTCCCTAAGCATCTTCATCTCCCTCTCCATGATGTACATTCTATAAGCTAGAAGCGACGACGTTATGATTAGGCAAACTAACGCTATATATGTCCATTGAGCTTTCATGCTCATTCACCGCTTCATATTAACAATAGGCTTCGTGGGATAAGTGACTTATCATTAAGATTAACTCTGTGGAAAATGAAAATCAGGCCAAGGACGATAATTTTTACTTGAGGGGGAGTGTCATTCGCACTACTTTCTCAATGTGTATTCACATTTTTGGTCCCTAATACTCCAGTGTACTCTAATGAGTTTATTCTAACAAAAGAGTTATGGATATGACTCCAACCTTCCTTCACCTTAATATAACTACCTCCTTATGTCCTTCGCCATCGGCCTAAGACCTCAATCACGTTCATGAAGACAGTAATTACGCATCTTTTAAGCTTAAATTATACCTATCCCAAATATTAAAATATGAAACTAGAAGTTGAAGTTTGTGAAGCCATCTCAAGAAGGGAAGCTGGCGAGGATAAGCTAGTTATAAGTGGCCATATTATTAAAGATAACGGGAATGAAGCATTCTTCTACTTAGAGATTGGCCGCATAACGTGTAAACTGTGCTTAGAGAAGGGCAATATAGACTTATTAGAAAGTTTTGAAAAGATCTTAGGTAAACCCCTTCATATGGGAGAAGAAGCGGGTTTTCATATGGCGATATGGCGTTCCTCTTCAGACTTAATAAGAAGACTTGAGGGCCTTCTCGGATTTGAAATAATAATTTAGAATTCCCGTTAGTAGAATAGTTAGTAAAGTACATGTTAATTACGATAAGCATATTGATTCGCTTAAATCAATACACTTTAGCAAAGCAACATATGACATAATTATCGTAATTAAAAGATATAATTAAAATACTCCTAGGAATTTAGTACTAGGAATAAGGGGGATCTATAAATGCCCTTACTTGTCTATATAGATGGTGAACTTCTTCCAGAAGACAAGGCTAAAATCTCAGTCTTCGATCATGGTTTGCTGTATGGCGATGGAATATTCGAGGGCATAAGAATATACTATGGAGGCATCTTTAAGCTCAGGGAACACGTAGACAGATTGTACGAATCCGCTAAAATAATAAGACTAGAAATACCGATGGACAAAGATAAGCTAATGAACGAAGTAATAAGAGCCGTTAGGGCTAATAAGCTAAAGGAAGGATACATAAGGCTTGTGGTAACTAGAGGAGTTGGCGATATGGGCTTAGATCCAAGAAAGTGTAAACGGCCAAGCATAATAATAATTGTAACGCCAATGCCGCGCTTTATAGGTAAGCCGATAAGGGCTATAATCTCCTCTATTAGGAGAATGCCCTACCAATGCCTTCCTCCGCATGCGAAGACATTAAATTACCTGAACAATATATTAGCAAAAATAGAGGCCATAACTGCTGGAGTAGACGAAGCAATAATGCTGAGCCTCGATGGCTATGTAGCTGAAGCCACAGGGGAGAACATCTTTTTAGTCAAGAACGATACATTAATAACGCCTCCGACTAGTGCTCCAATATTAGCGGGCATAACAAGAGCATCAATAATAGAGTTGAGTGAAAAGCTAGGAATACCAGTAGCTGAGCGCCCAGTTACCCCGGACGAATTATACACTGCTGATGAAGTTTTCCTCTGCGGTACTGCTGCTGAAATAAGGCCTGTGGTAGAAATCGATGGCAGAACTATAGGTAGCGGTGAAGTAGGTCCCGTTACGAGGAAAATAATCGATCACTTCGATGAATACATACGTATGCACTTAACACCAGTATATACTACATAATTGCGTCATACGATCACATCCCGTGACATTAACGTTTATAACGCTAACGGTCTAATGTAGTCTAATAGTGGTGTGAGACTTGAAGAGAGTAATATCCTTAGACGGAATATGGAAGCTATCATGGTTTGAGTTTGGTCATACAGAAGGGCAGTTTAGAGAGGATTATGACGATTCAACATGGCTTGACGCTCCCGTACCAGGAGAAGTTCACGAAGTTCTCTTAAGACATGGCCTAATAGAGGATCCCTTCTTCGGCTTAAATAATGAAAAGAGGGAGTGGGTAGAGAGAGTTGATTGGTGGTATCGTCGTAGATTCTTCGTACCTAGAGACATTAAGGGAATGAGAGTAAAGCTTGTATTTGAGGGACTAGATACCTTCGCTACAATATGGTTAAACGGAAATAAAATTGGAACTTCTGAGGATATGTTCGTACCCTTAGTAATAGATGTTACCGATAAGCTTCGATATGGAGATTGGAATATAATCGCAGTAAGACTTGGTGCTCCTTGGTACGAGACAATTAAGAGAGCTGGCGATTTCAGCGAACAAAACTTATTATGGAATGGCAATTATGCTAGGCTTTATGCAAGAAAAGCACAATATCAGTATGGATGGGATTGGGCACCTAAATTACTTACAGTGGGAATCTGGAGGAGTGTCAAATTAGTAGCCTACGATAAAGCCATGATAACTGATGTATACGTTAAAACGTTAAGCGTAGAGGGGAATAAAGCAATACTCGAATTCGAGGTTGAAATAGAGTCAAATAGACAATATGAGGCAGAGCTAGTAGCGGAGGGTGCATGTCACGATTCGAAATTCGAACATACCGCAAGGTGTCTTATAAAGAAGGGTCTTAACGTGATAACCTTCCGAACAAGTGTTGAGAATGCAAAACTATGGTGGCCAGTAGGATACGGCCCTCAGAACCTCTATAACTTAAGGGTAAGGCTCTTAATAAACGGAGAAGTCGTAGACGAACATACCACTCGGTTCGGCATACGCACTGTGGAGTTAATCACAGAGTCTCCAGAAGCACCAAACGGCAAGGTCTTCTACTTTAAGATAAACGGCGTTAAGATCTTCGCAAAAGGAGCGAATTGGATTCCTGCAGACTTACTAATATCTCGATTAAGTAAGGAGAGATACAGGGAATTACTTCAAATGGTAGTTGAAGGGAATCACAATATGCTAAGGGTATGGGGTGGCGGTCTTGTAGAATATGATGAGTTCTACGATCTATGTGATGAATTGGGAATAATGATATGGCATGACTTTCAATTTGCATGTGGTCATTACCCTGAGGACAAGAGGTTCTTGGAGTTAGTGAGAAAGGAAGTAGCAGCTATCGTCAAGAGGCTTAGGAATCATCCTTCAATAGTCCTCTGGTGCGGGAATAACGAAAATGAGATGTTCGATTATTATAGTGGCTATGGAGTAACCAAGCCGAAAATAGATTTCGAAGTGATACCGAGCGTGCTAAAAGAGGTGGATCCATCAAGGCCTTACTGGCCATCAAGCCCTTGGGGAGGCAAACATCCAAATGATCCCGAAGAAGGAGATAGGCATAACTGGGATGTTTATCATGGCCTTCAGCCTATAGAGAGCTATTTAAAGGATCCTGCTAGATTCTTGAGCGAGTTCGGAATGCAGGCTGCCCCTCACATAAAGACATTAAGGAAGTTCATTCCGGCATCAAAGCTTTGGCCCATAAGCGATCATTGGTTATATCATTACCACATGCCAGAACGTGTACTTCCCTATATAGTGGAATTCGGAGACCCAAGGGATCTCTACTCATACATACTATTATCACAGTTAGCTCAGGCAATGGCGTTGAAAACTGCTATTGAACATTGCAGAAGAAGGAAGTTCATATGCGGTGGAGCACTATACTGGAGTCTAAATGCTCCATGGCCAAACATATGTTGGGAAACAATAGATTACTATGGAAGACCTAAAATGGGCTATTATTTTGCAAAAAGGGCATATGCACCTGTGCTTGTATCCCCACTATTAAAGGAAGGCAAGGTAGAGGTATGGCTTATAAACGATACCCTAAAGGATATTTCAGGAATTCTAAGCATTAAAGCAGTTGACCTAACAAATGGTTCTACCATGAAGGAAATTCAAATAAAAGTCTCGATTAATGAGAACTCATCCAAAAAGGTAGCAGAAGTTGAATTAAAGCAGCTAAAAGTAGAAGATCCTACAAGGAGCGCGATATTCCTTGAATTCAGGTATGATGGAGGATTAAGCAAGAACTACCTGTTCTTAACTAAGCATAGGGATTTAAAGTTCGGCAGATCGAAGTTAGACGTAAAAGTAAAGAAAGCCCTACGCAAAGACGATGACGTAATTATAGAAGCTGAAGTAAAGAGTCATGGCTACTCCCACCTAATCTTTATAGATGTACTAGAGGACTACGTTGCAATAGCTGATGATAACTTCTTCGAACTACTAGACGGGGAATCCCGTACTGTGAAGGTTAGAGTTAGAAGAGTTAAAGAAGACGGACTCACATTAATCGTAGGTGCTTATAACGCTGAAATAGTTAAGAAACACATAGAAGTAAGAACGAACTAGCTTATCTCCTCAAGAGGCTCTACCCTACCGAACTTCGGCCTAGGTCTTTTCACAGGTGCTGCCCATCGTACAGCATTTATTATAACACGTTGAACGTTTTCATCGTAATACGTTGGATACGTCTCATGTCCCGGCCTGAAATAGAATATTTTGCCCATACCTCTATAGAAACAACAGCCACTTCTAAAGACCTCTCCTCCCTTAAACCAGCTTATGAATACTAATTCATCAGGCGGTGGTATATCAAAGGGTTCACCGTACATCTCCTCATGTTCTAGTTCGAAGTAGTCACCTAATCCCTGTGCAATCGGATGCCATGGAGCAACTACCCATATTCTTTCCTTCTCTCCAGCTTCTCTCCACTTTAAGCTACATGTAGTTCCCATAAGTCGCTTGAATATCTTCGAGTAATGTGCTGAATGCAAAACTATAAGTCCCATTCCCTCAAGAACTCTTCTATATACTCTATCGACGACTATATCGCTTACCTTATCATGAGCAAGATGCCCCCACCATATGAGGACATCTGTGTTATTCAATACCTCTTCTGTAAGTCCATGTTCTTCCTCATCTAAGGTGGCCGTTCTAACTTCAAAACCTTCCCTCCTTAAGAACTCGGCTATTACGGTATGTATTCCCTTTGGATATATCTTGGCTACTTCTGGATCCTTCCTCTCGTGAATATATTCGTTCCAGACCGTTACCCTAATCTTACTCATGTTATGAACTATATACCTGAGTTGATAAATACTTTAATATTCAAATATTTAGTACTCTAATTAGCACCGCTAATTCACCGCCTTATCCGTATTACTATTTCCCCTTTCTCAAAGCCTTTAAGTGTTGATAACATTCCAATCACAGTATTTCTAATTAACTTTTGAACGAATGCATTCAATATCATGGGTTTCCCGTTTATTATCACATTGACTAGATCCCTACCTAAGGCTTTACAATCATTGACAGTCCTCTCTCCTTTAACTATTAGCTTAGCCATGGTATAACAATCATAACCGCACATTCCACAGTTCATTCCAGGTAGCATAAACGCCTTTCTCTCAATTATGTCGGCTAATGTATTTGCCTCATTAAAAACGTTAAATACCCTTAAGCCATATCTCTTCTCCACAAATTCTTTCTTCTCATAGTCTTCGCTTATCGGCCCAACTACTGCTATCTCTAATCCGTTCATTAACTTCCCTACCTCTCCGATCTCCCTCGCACATATGATACGTGGATAAAGCTTACACTCTTTTAAGCCCTCTACGAGTACGAAGTCTACTTTAGGCGCTACTGACATTAGTACCTCAACGGGATTATCCGACCTCTTACGGAAGATAACAATAGAGCTCTGAGTAATGGCGATAACGTTAGGAGAAACCTGCCTAAGCCTATAAGTATCGCTCATGTGCTTGTCTATATCGTGCTCAGGCATATGTTTGATTATGGCAATCTTATACCCTCTCTCCTTAAGTATTCTAGCCACCTTAATTATGGCAGTAGTCTTGCCACTTCCTTTATACCCAATAAATCCAATAGCTCTAACCATATCAAGTTATACTCTGCCAGCTTAAGTTTAACATTTCTATGTTAATCCAAGTATTTACGATGCATGATAAGAAGGCTGAAACATACGAAATGGAAAAATTCAGAAAAATTAACTCCCTTTGGGAGTTCTAGTTAAATTGACTACAACGTTTTTAACTATAACTGGCTCCCTCGGCTCCACCTCTAATACTACTACGCCATCATATAATTCCTTACCATCCCAGTACATAATCGTTATTGCGTAGTTATGTATAGGAGTAACTACTGGAATATACTCTTTACCCTCTTTAAGTAATTTGACTAACTTCACGAAGATCCTATACTTCAACTCTGTCTTGAACTTACCTTGATATAGTAACGTTGAAGGACATTTCGTGAAATTCCTAATAACCATTATGAGCTTGCCTTTATCTTGAATAGGCTTACCTTCCACTAATACCTTATCTATCTTAATTATTAAATAGGAATACGAATAGCCCTTTGTGCTAAGTTCTGTTAACCACACCTTATCACTTAGCGTCTTGGATCTATAGATATCCACACCTAGTATTGTAATAGCAACCACTATTGCCACTAATGGTATAGAGATAACTCGTCGGCTCTTCAACATGGATCCCCGAAATAGATTTACATTTTTTAATATTTATCTTTTCTTCTTATCCAAGTCAAAATATCGTATAAATACCATGCTATTTGTGAGTTACTAGAAGGTCTCGTATATTACCTTCTTGATTACGTGGTATACATCTGTAATTCTCACTTCTCCCTTTAATTCATTCTTCATAGTTCCCTCTGGATCATAGATAGCGAAGACTCCAATCCAATCATGTACTGCATCATCAGGCCCCCTATCATTCTCAGGTAAGTACAGATTGCCCCATCCTATTGTCCCTGCGGGTCTCCATGATAGGTTATCTAGGTAAACCATTAGGTCAGGCGGGTCTCCTTTTACCTCTGGATAGAGCTCATATGGCGTATAAACTTCATTAGCCCACTTCTCACCGTTCGGTCCTCTAATCTTCATGAGATCTTCCTTTAACTGTCCGACTATATTTTCATATTCGTTAGGCTCAACGATGCCTTGAGGCTCTCTTCCTTTTAGATTAATGAAGACTCTTGAATAATATCCTCCCCAGGCCCAAGCAATTGTATGTTCCCAATCAATCATATCCTTGTTTAGATCCTGACAAGGCTTCTTGGGTTCCTCCTTAAGTCTTAGATATCCCTCCTGTATTAGCCACTCGTTTATAGTAAAGGCCCCTTTCATTGCTTTAACTCCATGATCTGATGCAATTATGATAATTGTATCCTTAGGGAGCACTTTCCTTATCCTCTCAACCCATTTATCAATTAATTTATAATAATTAGGTATTATGTTACTGTATCTCGGATGTTCTTCATATCTTGGATGTTCTCTATCAAAATATTTCCAAAACGCATGATGTGCCCTATCAAGTCCTACTTCTACATAAACGAAGAAATCCCATTCCTTCTTAGTTAGAAGATGCTCAACGACCTTTAAATGTTGTTCAGTCATGGCAAACAGTTCTCTTGCAACTCTATCCTTCTCATGACTCCTATATACTATATCGAAGATGTATCGTCCAAATAGTCTTTCTATCTCCCTTTTAAGCCAAGGAGGCCAAGTATATGATTTCTCAGGCCCTGGCGTCGTGAAGTCGCTTATCATAAATCCATTAATAGGCTTAGGCGGGTAAGTTGGCGGTACTCCTATGACTCCAACCTTCATGCCTTTTCTACTAAGCTCTTCCCAAATAGTCCGCTCCCTTATATATCTTGAATTCACTATGTAACTAGCTCTGACATCACCTGGCTTTCTATGCCTAAAGCCATAAATACCCAACTCCCCTGGCGTTTTTCCAGTGAACATAGAAATCCATGCGGGTATGGTAATAGGAGGATAACAACTCCTCATATAATACCTAACACTCTCTTCTATTATCTCCTTAAGAGCCTTAAGCTCTACACCATAGCCATCATAAAGTATCTTAGGGGGTGCACAATCAAGCCCAAGTATGAACATCCTCCTCAACTAATCACCACTAAGAGTCTCCATAAGAACATTAAGCGTTAAATCTTTTTCTCTTATACAATCCCTATCCCTACATGTGACAACGAATACGTGACTCTTCCCTCCAACATGTAGTCCTTTACCTTTCAATATCTTAAGCGCTTTGCTTAAATCATACTTATAACTTCTAACATAAATATAGTTAAGATCTAGGCTTTTAACATAATTTACCATAACTACTACCTCGTCTTTATACCTATATGCTAATTCACGACCTAAATATGATGTTATATAGTTTTTCGTCTCTACTTCAAATACTACTAAAGGTTCCTTCACCTCTGTTGGTTCTATATTTAGCAAGATCTCCTCCATCTCCTTATTTACATAGTTTAGGTTTCTATGCAATATCCTATCTTCGAGAATCCCTCTTATCCCCTTATGTTTGAGAACATCTCTAGCATGATGTATACCTGCATAATCGCCCGATCTATAACATGAATCAATTAACTGACTTGCCCTCATTAATTGGTCTATCGAAAAGCCATCCTCCTTTATCATATTTTTGATG
>Ga0180300_10000098_pt1 | contig 30969 bp, 31 predicted proteins | sample GuaBasSediGuay15_FD_121798 | JGI IMG/M metagenome (GOLD analysis project Ga0180300, IMG submission 121798) | Subseafloor sediment microbial communities from Guaymas Basin, Gulf of California, Mexico - Guay15, Core 4569-2, 21-24 cm | ecosystem: Environmental > Aquatic > Marine > Hydrothermal...
TACTTGATAAATATTTGGAATTGTCGCGCGTGTGCGGATTATTACCTCAAGATGTCATTTATGGTGGGCAATCGGCAAAGGTGGAAAGTTTACTTCTTCGTTACGGGAAGAAAAGAGATATAATACTTCCGTGCAAACCCGATGATCAGGAGATCGAGAGACGGAGGAAAGAGCGAGAGAAAAAGGAACTAAAGGGTGCAACAGTACTTGAACCAAAGGTTGGAATATATTCTGGCGATGATAAAATTCTTGTTTTAGACTTCAGAAGTCTGTATCCGTCGATAATTATCGCTTACAATATTTGTTTTACCACGTTGCTACTAGAAGATGGAGATAGTGAAGTATCGCATATAACTGCACCAACAGGGGCAAAGTTTGTATCTAAGGAGGTAAGAGAAGGTTTAATGCCCGAAATACTTAGGGAGTTGATGGAGTTTCGTGTTAAGGTTAAGAAAATGATGAAGGAGGAGAAGGATCCTGAAAGATATCGGCAACTCGATGCTCGGCAACTTGCGATAAAAATAATGATGAACAGCTTTTACGGTTATACGGGGTATTTAAAGGCCCGTATATATTCCTTGGATGTTGCAAATGCGATTACTGGTTTTGGCAGACAAACCATTGAGTTTACGAAGCAGAAAGTCGAAGAGACCTATGGATATGAGGTGATATATGGAGATACTGATAGCATTATGGTGAGGATCAAGACGAGGAATTTCGACGAAGCTGAGGAAATAGGAAGAAAAATATCGATCGAAATATCCAGATTGTTGCCTGAGCCGCTTCTGTTAGAGTTCGAAAAAATCTACAAATCGTTCCTAATATTGAGTAAGAAGCGGTATGCCGGCTTAAGGGTTACAAGAGGAGATGATGGTAAGTGGCATGAGGACGTAATTGACATGAAGGGTATAGAGACTGTAAGGAGAGAATGGTGTGATCTTGTTAGTGAAGTTATGGAAACGATACTTGACATTCTTCTCAGAGAGAATAACGTCGAAAAGGCTGTTAACTATTTCAGAACAGTAGTTAAAGACTTAAAGGAGGGCAAGATACCGCTGGAAAAACTTATATTAACAAGATCTCTTTCGAAGCTGCCTAAAGAATATAAGGCAAAACAACCACATGTCGTTTTAGCGGAAAAACTGCGTAAGAGACAGGGTAAGATGGCGCCTAGCGTCGGTGAACGCATAGCATTTGTAATAGTAAAAGGTAAAGGGTCGATAGCTGAGCGGGCAGAAGATCCAGAATATGTCATGGAAAATGGCTTGGAAATTGATGATGAATATTATTTGGAAAAGCAATTGCTTCAACCTGCTGAACGGCTCTTTAAACCGTTAGGAATTTCCAAGAAGGAACTGCTCAATGTTAATGTAGGTGTCACACTGCAGAGTTTCCTCGAGACTAATGGTAATAGTGGTGTTATGTCAGTAAGATCTTCGATGGAAATGATATTTGATGACAATATTCAAGTCGTATGTGAGAGGTGCAATACAACGTTGGATATCTTGAAGCTTAAAGGTCGCTTCTGTCCAAAGTGCTTCAGCCAAATAAGTGAGGAGGCCATTTATAACGCAATTTTAAGGGCAATTTTGAGCGGTATGAGGGAACTCATTTCAGTAAAATATTCTTGTGAAAAATGCGGCCGAAGCTACTCTCGCCCAACTTTAACACAGAGATGCATGTGCGGTGGCCGGCTTGTGAGTGAAATATCGATAAAAGAATCGTATGAAAAAATTCGCAAAGTTAAACCCGCAGTTTCATCGATGCTCACACCTGAGCATAGAGAGGCCATAGATGAGGTCCTTAAACTTGCAGATTTAATCGTTGCTCCAAAATCTTCGAGTTCTTAAAAATGTGCGTTCAGCATTAATTACTTCTTTAATAAGTTCGTCTATATCGCAATTGTGGCACATACTTAGGATATGGGCCGCGGTTTTTGGACCTATTCCACGTCCTGCCATGACAATTGCTGCGCGTTTTCCATACTCTGCGAATAAACTTGCTGACAACTGGGCACTCCTAAAAGTCTTTAATTCCTTATCGCTAAGCTCTTCTCCTCTTTTTACCTTCATCAATACTCTTCTCGTCTCGTCATCGTAGACAGAAGTCATCGCTAATAGTACTGAGCCACACACCGGGCATTTCATATTCTCCGGAATTGCAGAGACCGAAGTCTCTATTTCCCATTTTAGGCAATTTATACATAAAACTTTTAATCGTTCATTCAAAAGACGTTTTTTGACGTACTCTATAATTTCAGCGATAGGCTTACCTGTACTTACGTAATCACGGAGAAATAAGGGTTCTAGTGCGAGTTTTGCGAAGAAAGAAGGCTCTTGAGGCGTAATAACTTCAATCCCAATCTTTCCGTCACGAAGAAAATGTAATATTTTGCATAAATTGGTAACATCAAGTTTTTGGGAAGTTACTTCTCGGAGGGCCTCTTCATATACGGGAGTGCCGCTATAAATTTCAGGCAATTTTTCGTAAACTCCTGGAGTTATTTCAGCATTACGCGAAATCGCGCCGAACCTTCTAGCTACGTGCAATAACCTCCAAATAAGCATACCTGAGTTTTTAACTGAGATTTTTATAAGATGAGGTACGTGATCGGGCTTTAATTCTTGCAACATCTCGGCAACGTGATGAGGATTTATTTTTCTCGTACTTTTCAAAACTACTCTGTAGGGGTCTGTGCTCAGCATTATGGAAGTGTTATAACGCACGCTTAGAAGTGCCGCTAAAATTCTTCCTAGGGCTTCATTTACGAGTGAGCCAAAGCACGAATGAATTACTATTACATAAGCATTCTCATCCCCGTAATTGGTGGGACATTCTATGACTATTAGCTTCTCCGATGGTATCGGCAGTTCTGCTTTACGAATATTATTAATTTTTTCAATAACAAGGTCAGCAGTTTTCTCCGATAGCATCAGTGACCTTAATAACTTTTTTGCGTCCATAGGGTTCTTCGCGTCCGCGAGAAGTCTTCTAAGCGCGCCAACTCGCACAGCAACATCAAATGGCACTGGTATTTCTTCACCTATCCATGAGGGTACGGCTGCGGAAATATCTTTAATTGGGCATACATAAACGCAATTCTCGGAAATATCCTCTATTTTCCAGGAAGATCCCCTCATTATTATTGATCTTCCAGGTATTCCGTATTCAGCTACAAATTCTTCATCAAGTGTGCCGATTTTTCTCCCTGAAGTCGTATCTATGACATCATACTTTCGAGTATCTGGAATCATTGATAAATTTTCGTAATAATATTGCCACGTTCTTCTTGTTCTTTGCACTTGTGAACCTCTTATCTTTACAAGTCCTAAGCCTTCTAAGAACCTCATTACCGATAGAAATTCCTCCTTTGACAAGTTTCTATAGGGATACGCCTTAATTATGGCATTATACAGATTCTGCAGGTCCATGGACTTAAAGTCCAATAGAAAGCCGACTATCTGATGGGCGAGAACATCTAAGGGTTTCTCGGGTATTTTTATAGGCTCTATTTTCCCCATTATTGCAAGCTTTGCTATTACTGCGGCCTCCAAAATGTCATCTAAGTTCTCAATGGCAGTAATTATTACTCCTCGTGCCGGCATCCCCTCCTTATGCAGACTTCTGCCTACGCGCTGGATAAGTCTGGTAACTTGCCTTGGAGACATATATTGTATCACAAGATCTACATGCCCGATATCTATTCCCATTTCAAGCGAGCTTGTACTTACGAGCATTTTGATTTTTTTATCCTTAAATTGATGTTCTGCATCAACCCTTACTTCTTTATCCAGAGAACTATGATGAATTCCCACTTCAAATTTGCCTTCTAAGGCCTTTATGCGTGATGTCAGAATTTCGGCCATTTCACGTGTGTTTACAAATGTTATACAGGAGGTCGATGACCGCATCAATTCAATTATTCTCCTGATTCTTGCAACGGCTTCAGGCGAAACATATAAGTGTTCGGCAATTTCCGAATCTTCTGATGATGGTTGCGGAGCATCAACGACTATATGGTATCGTCTGCCCGTCGACGATACTGCTACCTTAAAGGGCCTGCTAACTCCGACCAAAAATTTTCCTATTTCCTCAGGGTTTCCGATGGTTGCCGAGAGTCCGATCCTTTGGAAGTCATGTGAAGTTAGTAATTGTAATCTTTCAAGTGCAAGAGAGAGCTGAGATCCTCGCTTATCCTCGGCCAATTCGTGTATTTCGTCTATAATTACCCATCGTACGTTTCTCAGGAAATATCTAAAATATAGACCTGGAAGTATTGCCTGGAGCGTTTCAGGAGTTGTTATTAAAATATCCGGCGGATCTCTTATTTGTTGCGTTCTTTCTTTTCTACTGGTGTCGCCATGTCTAACATATATTTTTATTCCGAGGGGATCGCACAGTTGTGAAATTCTGTGAAGAAGATCTCTATTCAGTGCTCTCAAAGGCGTTATATAAAGAACTAATATGCCGTTCACATGAGAGGATTTCTTTAAGCGCAATAACATTGAGAGAACAGGAAGTAGAGCAGCCTCTGTCTTTCCCGTTCCTGTGGGGGAAATTATTATGACATTATGACCCTCTAGGATTAGTGGAATGGCAATCTGCTGTATTTCTGTAGGTTTTCTGAAGTTCAATTTTTCAAGAACGTTTTTTATCTGCTGATCTAAGAGGTCAAAGGAGTTCATTTTAACGCTGTCCCTTCATGACTTTTTCGAGGAACATCAGGAATATCTTCAAGTCTGTTTGTTTTACGACATCTTCGCTTTCTAATAAATTTTGCACGGTTTTTATCACATCATTTAGGTTTTTCGCCTCATTAAGTATCTTATTTAATAACTCCTTAAACCATTTGACATTTACGATGTAAGGTCTCGCCTCGGTGTACGCTTCAAGAATGACATCCTTCCACGGCATGGCTATTCCTCAGCGAATATTTGGTAAAGGATTATTAACAGAAGGGCAAATATCGAGAGTAAGGCAATTATAGTCGCTAGATCCATCACTGAGATCATTCGCCACACCTCATAGTGTTAAATGACAGAGATCTTAAAGGACATAGCAGGGCTCCTAAAGGTGAAATTCATGAGAAGTCATCTAAACTTTGCCGTCGGATACCCGGCACTAATATTAGAGTTTGAGAGTCGCAGATACGTGTTTATAGCGGATTTGCATATAGGTATAGAGGCAGATTTTCGAGCAAAAGGGATCTATATTCCACAAAAGGCGGTAAATCTTCTAATGTTTGATTTAAAGAAATTAATAAGTGATTTAAATCCGGATATTCTGGTTATAGTCGGGGATTTGAAACATGAAATAGGGTTTCAAAAAAGGACTTTTTACGAAGTGATGAGCCTAATGAGGGGATTACTGGAAAAGGGGTTATCTATAATCGTAATAAAGGGGAACCATGACGGGGTTATAGAGAGGTTTTTATCGCCGTTAGGCATCCAGGTTGTTAAGAGTCTTGTCCTGAAATTAGAGGGCGGAAAATCTATAGGGGTGTTTCATGGACATACGTGGCCGGATATTCCACTATTGTCATGTGATTTGCTCATCTTTGCGCACATACATCCACTATATATGTTAACGCCGGGTGGAGGACGCTCATTTGTAGAAAGATGCTGGCTGAGAGGAAAATTTGTCAAATCATCCTTGGAGGCCGAGTATAGAAGAAGATTCGTTGCGAGAAAAACCAAAGAGGGAATATGTGATCCCGACTTATTAATTGATACTATACATTTACGTCAATTTATAGTTCTGCCCGCATTTAACAGATTGTGCGGTGGTTTTATAGTAAATAAGCTTTTTATCGAAGAGAAAGAATCAAAAAGACTTCTATGCCCGATTTTTGATAAAAAATTCCTCAGACTTGATACGATAGAAATATACTTATTGGATGGAACATACATTGGTCGTGTCTTCGAAAACGGGGTGAATACATGAAATTTTATGATGTGATAATTGTGGGAGCAGGACCTGCTGGGCTCTTCGCGGCAAACGAGTTATCCTCGAAATCTGACATGAAGATTCTCGTAATAGATTGGGGACCCGATGTTAAGGAGAGGATATGCCCCGCATTAAACGTATCCTTTTGCAAGAAGTGTAACCCGTGCAAGATTATTTGTGGTGTTGGTGGTGCTGGCACACTATCAAGTGGGCTCTTAAATCTGCATCCTCAGGTAGGTGGAGATTTAGAGGAACTCACCGGAAGCGAAAGGGTTGCTTGGGAACTTGTAAATGAAGTTGATAGTATTTTTGTCAAGTATGGTGCCCCCAATACCGTTTATGGTGGGGATCAGGGAGCAATAGAGGAGTTGTCAAGGAGAGCAGCCGCTGCGGGAATAAAGTTTATTCCAATAAGGCAACGTCATATAGGGAGTGATTTGGCTCCCAGAGTAATTCAGAATTTTAAAAACGATCTCGAACGTAAGGGCGTAAGATTTCTCTTAAAGCATCGAGTTGAGAAATTCGATAAGGGGAAGGTAGTTCTAGACGATGGTACAGTGCTTGAAGCGAAGTACTTGATCATAGCACCCGGAAGGAGTGGTGCAAGATGGTTACTAGAACAAGCAAGGAGACTCGGCATAGCATCGAGACCTGGGCCTATAGATGTGGGGGTACGTGTGGAGGTTCCCGCAATAGTCATGGAACCCGTAATAAAAGTAGCTTTTGATCCAAAATTCCATATTTATACCGAAACGTATGACGATTTTGTGCGCACTTTTTGCGTTAATTACAGGGGATTTGTTGTACAAGAGGTCTATGGAAAGGACGCTGTGGGGGTCAATGGGCATACGCTACAGGCAGAGAAATCGGAAAATGCAAATTTCGCCTTGCTTGTGAGAATAGAACTGACAGAACCACTTGAAGATACTACTGCGTATGGCTTTTCGATAATGAGGCAGACAACAACCTTAGGTGGTGGCAGACCGTTAATACAGAGGTTAGGAGATCTGAAAAGAGGTAGGAGATCAACATGGGCGAGGATAGAGAGAAGTATTGTAAAACCAACTTTAAGGCATGTGACACCGGGCGATATAGCAATGGCCCTTCCTCATAGGATAGTAACTGACATACTTGAGGGACTTGAGAAACTAGATTCTGTAATTCCAGGTGTTGCCAGTTCCTCAACTCTCCTATACGCTCCTGAAGTAAAGTTTTATGCAAATAGGATAGAAGTTGATAAAAATCTTGAAACATCGATCGGGGGGATCTTTGTTGCGGGTGATGGTGCAGGTCTATCACGAGGGCTCGTAACTGCAGCGGCTACCGGGATTCTGGCAGCGCGTGGGATTTTACGCAAGGAGGGGCTCATTAGTTAGCCGAAAATCGAAGATAAGTTATTTAGCACTTGGTCTAAGGAAGACCCCGACCAGTCGATAACTTTCATTATAAGCTGTATCAGTAATGCAAGTGCAATGAGGGACAGCCCTATTAGGAGTCCCTCTTCAACTATAGGTGAGGCTCTCCTCTTGGCAATTCTCATACGTATCCCTTTAAAAGTTCCTTAACTGAGTATTTAAGGTCATAGACCGACATTCTTGTCAATTTATCGATATTGTGGACAAAAATAGTATAGAAGTCATTAAAGATCCTTATAACGGATTTTACATCGAAGATCTCTGCTTTTACAATTATCTCGAAGACCTCTTGTAATAACATAAATAACGTCTCAAGAGAATCCTCATCGATATGGTACTCGTCGCGTATTTTCTTCATAACAGGAGTTTCGGATATGCTTGAAAAATTCCTAACATGCCTATCTTCTCGCAAATTCCACGAAAAACTTTCAAAAACCTCGATACTATCAATAGAGTTGCTGAAACTGCTGATATATGTTTCGTATATTTTGGCCACTCTTCTTACGACAAGAAATCCCTTTTGTAATCTTTTTATCAGGACAAATAGGTCTATCATGGAAATGGATGTTAACGGAATCTTGTGATAATAATGCCACCGTATGATTGCCGCCATGGGATCATTGGCGTGAAAAGTATGGAATCCCCTTAAACCTGCCGATAGCGCTTGAAACAATGCCCTGCTATGTTCATCTGTTTGTATTTCTCCAAAGTATATGTAGTCCGGAGACCTGTGCAGCATCTTTACCAATTCCATTTCTTTAGTACTTTTCCTCACACATTCCTCAAAGGGTTCAACTTTGAGTTTTACTTGATGCATCCCGTACTGGGAAAGATCAGCACTTTCAATAACATCCTCAACGTATATTTTCCGCCAATGTAATGGTGTTAACATATCGAGTGAATTCAGAAGAGTAGTTTTTCCTGCCGCGGGTTCTCCGATTATTGAAATGTTTCTCTTAAAAATCAAACAAAGATACAGGTATGCTGCCATTTCCGAGGATAAAGTACCATTACTTACTAAAACCGGCAGTGTGAAGACTTTTCTTTTTACTTTTCTAACATCAAGGTGATATTTCTTCATAACGAGGGGTTCGGAGTCTATAGAAACTCTTAGATGAAACATCCTTGTCTTAACTTCTGTTTTTAGTGAAGGTTTATTCTTATCAAGTCTAAAACCGCTATCTAATCTTACATGAGTAATGAGGCTCTCAACATCATCTAACGTGGGTGTAATTGTCGAAACGCAACGTCCCCACTTTTCGTGATCCACGTATATTGGTTCTCCTACGCCATCCAAATAAAACTCGCAAACGTTATCGTCTAAGAGGAAGGGAGCAAATGCATCGAGCTTTAAGTATTTAAATGTTGCGAGTTCGCAAACTTTCCTCTTGATATTCTCTGCAATCTTAGCCTCGACTTTGTCGAGTTCACAGGTGGCTTTTTCCATTACTTGGTTTAATAACAGATCTAGGGAACTGGTCTCCAGTAACTTTGTGTCAGGTGTGATTCTTTTGCAGATTAGGTCTACAAGATGTTTGAGTGGAGGATCGTTATGTGTTATGTCAAGAACGTGATAGATGTATTCCAGTGATGAGCAAAGAGCACCAGGTTCATGAATATCCTCAAATATTATTATTCTAAACGGTCCTACCTCATAGAGATCTCTCATAACTCTTTTTGAAAATTGCTTAGGTTTCATGTTATTTACACTCGTTTTTGCCGTTATTGCTCGCAGAATCTCCTAAAGATCGCACAGAAGTGATCTCTCAATCCATATTCTCTCACACCCGCGGCTTTAGCCACGATCTTCTGCGTTAATAAGTTTTTTCTTCCTAGCTTCTTCGCAATAACTCTACTGGCAGCATAGACGGCAGCCGCAGCTAAAGTATAAGGGTGGCGCCCACCTCTCTCCTTCTTCGGAACCATCTTAAGAAGTTCATAGGTTTCTTTCTCCAAAGCATTTTTAAACCATAAAACATCAATACGCAGTTTGTTTAAGATTCTCTTTACGTCTTTCGATGACAACATCTTCGACACTATTCTCGGAACAAAATCCTCACAATTTTTGGCAGTATACCTTACTCTAAGCAGTTTTTTTAGTTCAAATACTTTTTTCATCAAATTGCGATGGTTAACTCTATGTCCCATTTTTCTGAAAACTTCTATCACTTCCCTAATAGTTATAGGCGGGCTTCCATGTCCCTCGTGTAAGGCGATGACAAGACATGCCGCAACTGCTAATATGTGATTTGTTAATGATAGTTTCGCGGTCTTTGCTAGAGTTAGCAACTTGTGATAATAGTAAGCGGCTCTATCACGTATGTGGACTGGTACCTGAAGATTTGCACATGCGTGGTTCAGTGTTCTAAGGGCTCTATAGGGGGTTTCATTTCTGAAAATTTTGTATTTGGAGTCATAAAGAAATTTCAGCCTGCGAAAGAGCGACTGCTTATCTTTATTAAGTACTGTTCCTCTGCTATCTTTGAAAACGTAACTCTCATAATAGTCGATGTAACTGCCGATGCCGTCAACTATGTGGTGCCGCTCGCCGAGAGAGGCGTATTGCTTTGAGACTGCGGGCGAATCGATATCGTTTGTGTGGAATTCTATTATTGGTGATAAGAATTCCTGATCTACTACAAGTCCGCATTTAGAGCAAACATATTCTCCGTTATGGAGAACAACATCTCCATTGCATTCGGGACATTTCATAGTTATCGCCTCAACGAGAAAACGGAGCAACATTATTTATTTTCTTCGTGCAATGCGCGTACGATTAATAGCATTATCGAATTCGCGGGAAGATTTGTTCAGTAATTTCAAAAGGAGCATATGACCCAAGAGATGGAGAGTTAAATGAAAGTATTTTTTAGGATTTCAAAAATAAAGGAGTCATTAAAGGTATGTAGTAACCGAAGTTACGTGGTCGTCGACTTTCCCTTTCTCTCTTCGACAAATTTTTCATAGACCCTCTTCACCCTTTCGGCAATAGGACCGGAACCCTCGACTCCTTTTGCAGTAACCTTGATCTTATCGAGGATCATTATCAATCCTGCATCTTCATACACTTTAATGGCTCCCTTTTGTGGAAAGAGTTTCTCTAATTCCTGTGCAAGAGCCTTTATGTCAAAAGGCTCTTCTACTTGTATTATTTCCACTATGTGTGATCCTAGGATGAAAACCTTCGGAAATGTCTTCTGGGAGTCGTCCTCACGAGCGTCAAGAAGGCATATACTGAGCGTATTTGGATCAAATCCTTCAAGCCTTCCTGTATATTTTCTACCCTGATCGGTAATCACATGAACATATGCTCCCAGAGAGGTCGTTAATTCTCTAAAAAAACGCCTTGCTGCGGCACTATCTATCAAAGATATTCCCTCCATTCTAGTACGTATCAATTACCGAAACACCAGATGCTTTTTACTCATCATCAGTACTGACAATATAAGTCAATCGCTATGTGTTTATAAAAACTTAAGGTTTTTAACTCGGTAAGGAGCAGTTATCATTCTAGTCATAACTGGGGGCAAATTGAAATGATAACTATCGATGCAACAATTGTCAAGTTGGAAGAGACGATATTTGAGAACTTAAGAATCTTGCATGCGGAATCCCTCGATAAAAAAAGCAAGGTTACTCTCGATATCCCTAGTGTAGTTGAAGAAAAATTAAAAGAAAGAGGACGTTTGATCTCGGAGGGTTCACAACTCAAAATAATGATAATAAAGGACGAAAACGTGTCAGAGGATCTCGATATAGAAGGCGTTGGCGAAGTCTTTAGAATAATCTCCAGTAACGATACAAAAACATATTACATATCTTTAGGCGGGCTTATGTTTAAACTAGAATGCAAGAAGGAAGCCGACCCTGAACTGAAATTATACGAAAAAGTCACTATTGGGCTTAAGTTAGAATGAAACAAATTAAACAACCGGTTTAGACTGATGAGAAATTTGATATACAATAGTACTTCTGAAGCTTCTTCTCGGAGAATGCGAAGGGGTTATGCGGCTGCTCATTGGCACTTAAAAGTATGAGAGCCCGGTACAACATCGAAAAGGCAAAACGCGCATCGGCGATCGCAAGGGTGCTCTCGTGCTCCATACGTGGCTACAAGCCCCATCGGGAGGCTCTCTCCTGGTTCCTGACGAAGGCTACTGTCTCCGACGACTTCGTGACACCCGCCGCGTGGCCACTTCATGTGCATCCCGACTCAGTGGCGTTCCAACTGAGGAAAATAGGAATGCGCGACGCCGAGAAGATCAACGAGACCCTCGGGGAGATCGCCGCCGGAGTGCTGTGCCGCAGAAGGGTCGATCACGATCGACATAATTGAAGTTCCCTACTTCGGCACGCGCGACGAGTGGGTCCACCACTCACCTACCAGGAGGTGCTACGTGCACAGGTATGTCGTGGCGGCCGCCATCGACGGCCCCTCTCCATGTTCGACAATCACGCCGACGCCGTGGAGACGGTGCTTCATGACATCGAGAGGCTGGGGTTCGGAATCAAGAGGGTCTACACGGATTGCGGCTTTTTCTCCGTGGAGGTCATGGAGGTTCTCGCGAGAAGGAATACTTCATTTGCAATCGCCGCCAGGAGGACGGCGGGCATAAAGAGGGTTCTGAAGGGTCTGAGCGGCGACGGTCCGCACGTTGTTCCGTACGTTGTGAGCGCGAGCGGCGGAAGGAGGCAGATAAGGGTCGATCTTGTTGTTTACCGGCGCGGGGAAGCGGATTGTGATTGTGTGCCGTGACTTATCGTTGGGCGATGCTTTGGAGTACTGGCGGAGGTGGGCGTTGAGACGCGTAATAGAATGGTGAAGGTGCAAAGGGCGCGGACGTGCTCGCGCAGCGTTGCGCTTAGATGGTTTTTGGTTACTTGTTTCTGCGGTCATTTATTTTTCATATGTTTACCTGATTTCGCGCTGTGATCCGGCCCCGACGAGCCACACATGTTTTCTTGATGCGCTTATTTTGCTCTTCTTCTAGTGGGAGGTCGATGCGGGTCCGCCTCCGGCTGATGTTTAGAGTTTGCATGATATTGCTTAGTGTCGCGCCCACCGTACCGCATTTCGGTCGCTCGCCGGTGCGCGTTTCGCCGCACGATGGGAGGTGGCGTGAATGGAGGAATAAACTATAAATGTTCATTCTTCAGAAAGGTCCAGAGGTACTAATACAATGGTAGTGTAGTTAGGAAACACATTGCAGTAATCATTTTGATTTTAATGGAGTTATGTATTTCTCGAGTTCGAACCTTGGTTGTCTTTTCTGGAATCTCTTTCCCTTAAGTACCGCCTTTAAATAGTTAGGCGGCTGAAATCCTGCATCCAGCAAATCTAATGAATCATCCTCCTCATCCAAGCTTCCATACCTTTCCTTAAATAATTCCTCATTGTCATTACTGTTCCTTCCAAGTATGTGCGGACTCTTTACACCAGTTACTATCAATATGCATCTCAGCACATCGGGATCCAAAGTTGGATCTATACGTGCACCCCAAATTATACGTGCGTTATCATCCATTTTTTCTGCGACGAACTCTGCGCACATGGCTGCCTCCTTCAGGGTCATATTAAGGCTGCCGCTCACGTGAACAAGCGCGCCCTTTGCACCTGTTATGTCAACGTCGAGTAACGGGTTAAATATTGCATTTTTCACAGCCTCTCTGCCCCTATCCTTACCCTCTCCTTCTCCTATCCCTACCATTGCAACGCCGCCATTTGACATTATTGCCCGTACATCCGCGAAGTCTAAATTTATCAATGATGGTAAGGCTATTGTCTCAGTGATCCCCTTCACCATATTTGCAAGTATTTCGTCAGCAACACTAAATGCCTCCTCAATCGGCAAGTCAGGTACCAGATCGAGCAGTCTATTATTGTCTATCACAACCACCGTATCGGCTCGTTGCAACAGTCTTTTAAGACCTTCCTTTGCTTTCTTTATCCGTGCCTTCTCTATATGAAACGGCATTGTGACAACTCCCACTACAATTGCGCCGGCCTCTTTAGCAATTTCTGCAATAACAGGCGCACTTCCGGTTCCGGTTCCTCCACCCATTCCTGCAGCTATAAATACGAGATCCGCATCTCTTAATACGTCCTCCAGCACGTCTCTACTTTCCTCCGCAGCCGCTGCACCAATCTCCGGAAAACCTCCAGTTCCGAGCCCATGTGTCAAATTTTCCCCAATTAGGATCTTCCTGTGAGCTTTTATGCTGTCTAGATGCTGTTTGTCGGTATTAACGGCTATGCACTCAGCCCCTTGGATTCCTATCGTCATTAATCTGTTAATTGTGTTGTTTCCAGCCCCTCCTGTACCTATTACGACTATTCGCGCTCTTCCAGGTTCCCTGCTATAAGATCTATGCCCCTCGAGTTTTGAATGCGAAACTGCGTCTTTTATGAGGAATTTCAACGGCGATCACACCTCACAGACATCGATATTGTTCCTCCAAAGTTCCCTTTTCAGCAAATCCCTAATTGCTACACGAATTGCCTCACTTCTGTTGGGGTACATTTTATTCTTGACAAGTTCATCAAGCCCTTTGAGATAGGCCTCGGGTATGTGCACTGTTATTAATTTCATTTTCATAACCTCCATTCTCCGCAATATGGTACAATAAGTTAGCAGTGACGTTTGTATAAATAGTTTAGGAATAGCAAGGGAATATCGGTAAAGATAAAGTAGTACCTCTATAGGAAAGAATCGTCGCATACGTTATAATCGAATCATAAATGTTGTAGACAATAATGAGTTAGAAATGATGATCCAATGTAAAAATTGCAAATTTTTGATAATCGGAAAATTTTTGACGGTATAAATTTCTAATAACAAGACAAAAATGGATGGTTATTTCTTCTTGCGTCCAGTTCTCCTAGCAGCAATGTGACCAACTTTTCTTCCCGGAGGAGCATTCCTCGAAACTGTGGTGGGTTTTCTAGGCGATTGATGACTACCACCACCGTGTGGGTGCGCTACAGGGTTCATGGCAACGCCCCTGACCACTGGCCATTTCCAACTTTTGGCCTTAGATAGATGGTAAACTTTACCCGCTTTCACAAATGGCTTCTCAGTTCTTCCACCACCAGCGACTACACCAATTGTTGCACGACAGTTAGGATGAAATTCTCTAACTTTTCCCGATGGCAATTGCACATAAACGCTAGTTGCAGTTTTTGTCGTTATTACAGCATAGGTGCCTGAGGCCCTTACAAATTTCCCGCCGTCCCCTGGCTCGCTCTCAATATTGAATATGGGGGTTCCTTCAGGAATTGCCTTCAAGGGGAGTATATTGCCCATCTTGATGGGCGCATTTGCTCCTATCACTATCTCCTCTCCTATATAACATCCCTCATGCGGCAATAATACGCATTCCTGTCCGTTTTCCAATTTGATAAATGCAACAGGCATGCATCTTCCAGGCTCGTGAACCAGATCGACGACTTTGCCCTTTATCGTAACATTTGGATCGAGCGGCGGATATTTCACAGGTGCTATTCTCTTGTGTGAAGGCGCTCTGAATGTTGGTCCTCCTCTTCCTTTCCTCTGGACTAGTATCCTTTTACCCATTTCTAACCCCTCATGTGATTATTATATTAACACGCCCATTTTTGACGCAACATCGACGGCGCTATACTCAGGTTTCAGCTTAACGTAAGCCTTTTTCTTACCATCCGGCATTATCAAAGTATTTACCTTCTCCACCTTAACGCCAAACAACTCCTCAACAGCACGCTTAATCATAGTTTTATTTGCATCTCTTCTGACGATAAATGTCAATTTGTTTTCCATCTCCATCAATCTGTGTGTTTTCTCGGTCATCACAATCCCAAGTATGATACTATATGGGTCGAATTTCATGCATTATCACCTTTAAGGCCAGTGATTGAGGTAATTAATTGCAGATTCCGTCCAAAGAGTGAGTCGTCCTGGATGAGCCCCTGGTGCCAATATCTCCACGTTTAATAAGTTGACAGTCACCACATCAACTCCAGGAAAGTTTCTTATCGCCTTAACAATACCATTATCCTCGTATACCACAATCAAAGGTCCTTTGGGTTTCTTGTACTTTCGCCCTCGCATCTTCCCTATTCCCGCACGTATTCTGACACCCTCTTTTGCACGGACAAGATCCGGCCATAATCCCAATTTCATAAAAATCTCACGAGCCTCCCTAGTCTTTTTGATTTTCTGAAACTCATCCGAGATCACTAAAGGCAATTCGGGCACTTCGTCCACAATATGCCCTCTTCGCCTCACAAGATCTATATTTGCAGTTGCTGCAATTGCCGATTTTAGCGCTAAGAGTCTCTCCTTTTTGTTTATTCTCTCCCATATTTTCTTTTCTGGAACTGGTGGATGTGCTCTTCTTCCCCCGACAGTCATAGGGGCAATGGCAGCCCTTCCAGCAGCCGGATAACCCCAACCTTTGATGCGGGGGACTCTTGCAAGACCGTATCCTGCCCCCCAACTTTCAGCGGTCTTTCTCTTTCCGGCCATTTTGTCGACGCCGTAAGGCTGTATTCTGGCTGTTATCGCAGATATGACAGCTCTTCTTATGAGGTCTGGGCGAAGAGGTGTGTTAAAAACCTCCGGTAACGTTATTTCTTTAATGGGTTCCCCTTCTAGCGAATATACATGAACCTTCATTGTTAACACCATCATTTTGCAATTTTTGATGATAAACTGAGATACACAATCTTAGGAGGTGTAATGAACGGATTGTTGTCTGGTGGCCTTATTGCGTAACGCAACCTTATAAGTCTCTTCGCGGGCCCCGGTACTGACCCAAGTAATATTATGTAATCTCCTTTTATCACACCATAATGCGGAAAACCACCGCTGGGAACAACCTCCTCTCCACACTCTCCAATCTTAAGTATTAACTTGTTGTATTCTGTACGCTGGTGGTACCCCAGCTGTCCTGCTCTGGGTACCGTGTAACTAACACGCGCTGGATGCCAGGGACCTATGGAACCAACTTTTCTCCTACCTTTCCTTTTCTTACGTGGAAGTATTTTCACGCCCCATCTTTTAACGGGCCCCTCGAATCCTTTACCCTTAGTGATAGCTATAACATCTACGTACTGTCCCTCCTTGAGAACATCCTTAGTTCTTATCTCCGAGCCTAGAATACTCTTTGCATACTCCCATTGCTCCTCGATTGTCCCTCCTCCTATCTTGTATTCCATGATATCAGGTTTCTTCTTAGGAACTCCTGCTGCAAGACGTGGGAGTGTGTGGACTATCATTCTAAGTTCAGAAATGTTCCCCAAGTTATCCTCTATCTTTTGCAATGCAGCGTCAAAATCATACTTTTTCGGTAGAGGAAAAACTCTCGAAAGATCTTCATAAAGTTCCGGTGCCCAAACTTCAGAAAACGTCCTCAACCCGTATGGTGTTTCAACATAAGCCCGTATCCCACACGCTACGAGTGGTGGTGCATCTAAAATCGTGACCGCCTTTGCAACTTCTTGGCCATAAAGTGGACTTTTTTCATTTGTTGTATCAACAATAATAGCGTGTGTCATTCCAGCCTTATATGCTGCAAATCCCAATATTGTCGGTTTTCCATCGTATTCGGGCCAATTTCTGATTCTGCCAATTGGCCGGGCAGCCCTTCCTCTAGGTAGATATGCGAGCGATCCGCGCTTAGGTGCATGTGTCCGGCGATGACCCAATGATCTTCACCCTTCTACTGCATTCATCTGAACGTTCCTATCCTAACTTACACGTTGATAAAAAGTTATTGCATGATGATATTAAGGATTGCAAGTGTAGCGTGTATAGCCTCTTCGGTTCTCACAGTCCTAGTACCTTGGTACGGTATCGTATTGATTATAAAATCGGTAACTTCATCAAGTCTTAAACCTTCTCGTTTGAGAATCTCAAATAACCCCTCATATGGTCCACCAAATAGCACTGCAATTGTTCTGGCATTCTTAAGTTTCCCTTTTATCTCATTCATGATTTTTGTAATGTGAACTCCGTAGCGCGATGTCGCAATTATTAGATCGTAATAATTTCTTTTTCTCTGCAAGTATTTTCCAATAGTATGTCGAATTTTTTGCACATCATAGCAAAGGAAAGTGCTCACAGAGTTCTTATCTACAACCTCGCAAGAAATGCGATCATTATCCCTATAAACTCTTAGAAGCACAAAATCTCCAACTTTTATCCGTGACGGCACATACGAGAGTTTTAATGTAATGTATCTTTCAAGCCCCGCATCTATAATTGCGGCACCTCCTTTTATCTTAAGGACAAATCCCTCCCTATATTCCTCCGAAATGTCCCTAGAAGATCTTGCTAATGGATGGTTGGGCGTTGCAAGTGGCGGCAATAATCCCACATATCTCAATTCTGGCATTAACGGATATACGTGCTTTCTGAGATATTGTGGCGTTTTCATATAACTTAATATCAACTCTATGAAGTTCATATCATCATATTGTTCATCAAAACTCCTATCAGGATATATCACTACTTTGTCAACACGATAGATCGCAAAGGCACGTGCAATAAAACCAAGTTTCATGGTCTTCATTTTAAGATCAGGAGAGTCCTCTAAGAGCGACGCTGGGATAAAAACTTCAATCGATGTCTTCCTCTTTGGTGGTGGGAACACGGCCAGCACCGATTTTCATCTTATCCGTATGGCAATGTGTACTAACGGACTTAAGTGTTTATCAAAGAGATATATTTATCTGAGTGTTAATGTAAAGAAAAAAGAGCGGAGGTTGCCGGGGTAGCCAAGTGGACCACGGCGCGGGCCTTGAGAGCCCGTGGCCCCTCGGGGGCCGCGCGGGTTCGAATCCCGCCCCCGGCGCCATTTATTATTTAATGCTTTGAGCGTGGTTTAAATGGGTGGTTTTAGATTTCTTGACCATACAGCAGACGTGCTTATAGAGGCTTGGGGTGAAACGTTAGAAGAGGCTTTTGGATGGGCCGCACATGGAATGTTCGAAGTGATGACCGACACGGCGAAGGTGGAGCCGAGAGAAACGAGAGAAGTACATGTGAGAGCGGAAGATCTTTACGCATTGCTGTACATGTGGCTTGAAGAATTGCTGTTCATATTTAATACAGAATTGTTGTTGTTTTCAAAATTTAATGTCAAAAGAATAAGAAAGGTCGGTAAAGAGTATGAGTTAGAGGCTGAGGTTACGGGCGAAAGATTTGATGAAAAGAAGCATACAAGGGGGACCGAGGTAAAAGCGGTAACCTATGCGCAAATGGAGATAAAAAAGGAGAAAGACCGTTATGTTATTAGATTTGTTCTTGACATCTAACATTTTCCGTTCTAAAAATCTTTATAACACAAATGGCTTTCCTAATAACGGATAACTCTATCGAAATGGTAATTCTGCGAGAACAACATCATATATATCCTCAGAGTTCTAGGAACGTGTAGCGGGGGAAGTTTAAAGATGGCCGAGGAAATCATGTGGACAGAAAAGTACAGGCCAAGAGTGCTTGATGATATAGTGAATCAAGAGGAGATTGTGAAGAGACTTAAGAGTTTTGTAGAGCAGAGGTCGATGCCTCATTGTCTGTTCGCGGGTCCACCAGGAACTGGGAAAACGACTGCTGCTCTCTGCTTAGCAAGAGAACTATTCCAAGATACTATGGACGCGAACTTCATGGAGTTAAATGCAAGTGATGCACGTGGTATTGATGTTATTAGAACCACTGTGAAGGAATTTGCGCGAACGGCACCTTATGGTGGTGCTCCCTTTAAAATCATAGCGTTGGATGAGGCCGATAACATGACGGCTGACGCACAACAAGCCCTTCGTAGGACCATGGAGAGATACACAAGAACATGCAGGTTCATCCTCATATGTAACTACTCCTCGAAAATAATAGAACCTATTCAGAGTAGGTGTGCAATATTTCGTTTCGCACCATTAAAAGATGAAGACATCGCAAAAAGACTAAGATGGATTGCAGAACAGGAGGGAATTGAGGTAACGGATGACGCTATCAACGCTATTCTTTACATCGCAGAGGGGGATATGAGACGAGCAATAAACACCTTACAGGCAGCGGCGGCGCTGGGCAAGGTTATAGATGCGGAAACCGTATATAAGGTAACGGGAAGGGCACGCCCAGAGGAAGTTCGTGAAATGTTAAAAATGGCTCTCGATGGAAAGTTCCTGGACGCTAGAGCAAAGTTGAGAGAGTTGTTAATAAGGTATGGTCTGTCAGGTATAGACATCATAAGGCAGATCCATAGGGAAATATTCAATTTGGACCTCCCAGAAGCATGGAAAGTAAGACTTGCTGACGTAACGGGCGAAATAGACTTTAGAATAAGTGAGGGTGCACATGAAGAAATCCAGTTAAGTGCATTACTTGCTCAATTTGCTCTCGCAGGCAGTCAGATAAAGAGGGGACTTTAATGGAAAAGAATGAAGCTCCTTGGACGATAAAACATGCACCTAAGAGGATAGACGAGCTTGTAAATAAAGATGCTGTCTTGAAGTTGCTAAATTTTATAAAAACTTGGAAGCCTGGTGGAAAGGTGGCATTAATTTACGGCCCACCAGGCACTGGAAAGACCATTAGTGTATATGTTATTGCTAGAGAACTGGGTTACGAAGTTGTAGAAATGAATGCAAGCGACGTGAGAGATGCAAAATCCATAATGAGAATTGCTGGCTCTGCCGCAATGCAAATGTCCCTTTTCGGGAAAAAGGGAAAAATCATATTAATCGATGAAGTTGATGGCGTATCTGCGCGTGAAGATAGAGGAGGACTTAAAGCCATAATTGATGTAATAAAGTCTACACAAGCACCTGTTGTTCTAACAGCAAATGATGCGTGGGATCCGAAACTAAGTTCACTCCGTAGTGTTTGTGAATTGATAGAGTACAAAAAGGTGCGTGAAACAGAAATTATTAGAATCTTAAAGGCCATTTGCGCAAAAGAGGGCATTACGGTATCTCCTGAAATTCTAAAAATGATAGCGAAAAATGCCGAGGGCGACTTGCGATCTGCAATTAACGATCTTGAGGCCATTGCAAGGGGAAAGAAAACCATTACAAAGGAGGACCTTATGCTTTTAGCAAAACGTGATAGAGAACAGAATATATTCGAAGTTTTACGTATGATATTCGCATCTCAGAGCGCACGGAGAGCAATAATTGCGGCGGGTATGGCCGATGTTGACTATGAAATGCTATTGCAATGGATAAACGAAAATATTCCACATCACATGGAGGATCCCCTCGAACTGGCAAATGCTTATGACGCTTTATCAAGGGCTGATGTCTATCTCGGGAGAATTCATAGGGAGCAGAACTGGAAATTGCTATCATACGCTATGGATCTCATGACCGCTGGAGTTGCTCTCGCAAGAACAAGATCGAGATTCAAATTTGTGAAATATAATTTTCCCTCGTTGATAAAAGAGATGAGCAAAACAAAGGAGGAACGTGAAATTCTCAACTCCATTGGTGAGAAAATAAAAAGAAGATGTCATGTATCCGTTAAGCGTGCAATTACGGAGTATCTACCTTATATAGTGATCATAAACAGAGTAAATCCAAGTATAGGCGAAAAATTGCTTAAATGGTTCGACTTTAACAAGAATGAGATAGAATACATAAAAAAGGCAAGTAGAGTCTAACACCCCTCAATATACCCACTAATATACTCGACAATTTTTCTAAACATATAATTTCTGATATTTTCTATCTTTATAAACGAAACATCGGACGGATAACATACATCAAATAATATGAGTCCAGTTCCATACTTCTTTTTGGGAATGGGAAAAATTGTCCTAGATATCGGACTAGCCAAGTACCTAAACTTATAAATAAAATTTTTGTTTATCGAAGATATCAGCAGTGCCGATACTATCGATTTTATCATTCCTCGCGCGAAACTTCTTCCGACAACGTCTATTCTCAAAAAGTCACGCCATACATTACATGTTATTTGATAAACTCTCCTGAAGGTATTCTTAGGTACGGGTCTTATAATGAACTTTCTAAAATCATGTTGACCAAGAAAAAATTTAGCAAATGCGTTCATTAAGAGCACATTTTCGCCTTCATATGGTTTTAAAAAGACATAATGACGATATAAAGCGTCATATCGTGGATTAAAGGATTTGTCAACATAAGAATATCCCCAAATTTTGATATTATCAGGTAATAGGGAATTCAAATTGTCTATATCGGAAGGCTCAAATGATTTCCTCGGAAGAAATGACACTACTTGGCATAACGCGTGTACTCCTGTATCAGTTCTGCTGGCAAATTCCAACCTCTGATTTTCATTGAGTAGTTTTGCTTCGCTTAATACATTAAGTAGAACCCTCTCAACAGTCATCTTTTCCTTTTGTAATTGAAAACCGAAGTAGCCACACCCCAAGTATGACACCAAAAGCGCAATCTTTTTGCTCATTATTTTACCTCAATATTCGTTTTTGTCCCACTCCTCCCAAACTTCTATGAACTTCTTAAGGGCTCTTGCCTTAATATTTTCGTCTTTAAATCTGTATATTTTTATCCTACCGAAAGTTTTCTCCTGAACTATTCCTATACTCTCTAAAAACATGAGATGTTGATATACAGTACTATGATTAAGCTTAGTTCTACGTACTATCTCGGAGATGTTTAACTCTCCCTCTTTTGCAAGTATTTTTATGATCTTTACACGCCCCCTTGATGAAAATAACGCCTCTATAGGCACCTTTTTCAAATAAATCACCTACTCCGAGATTCCCAGTTCTCTCATAAGTTCCCTCTCCAATATCTCAGCAGGAACCTCAGGAAGGCTAATAAGAGTTGTTTTTCCGCGCATACCTCTACCAGATAATCTCTTTGAAATAATTCCAAATTTCTCAAGATTTTGTACATATTCCCATATTTGCGTATGCGTTCGCGCCTTTTCGCCAAGTTCTTCACAAAGTATCCTGTAAAGCTCTTCTAATTCTCCCATAGTTAGATATACCTGCTCGCTCTTTCTCAATTTACGCGCAAGAGCTAATAGTAACAATTTTTCATGTTTTGATAGATCCCTAAGAACCTCTTTCCTGACGGCCGGATGAGTTTCAGATTTGGCCTTTCTAACGTGCTCAGGTATTACTTTTGTTTTACCCTCTTGTTCTGCATACTTTCCTGCCTTTAACAGCAATTCAATTGCATACCTTGCATCCCCGCGTGGAGCAGCAATTTCCGCAATCATTTGTAAAATATCATCCGGAACTACTCTCTCGTAAAACGCCATATCCCGCCGATCTTTAAGTATATCAAACAGTTGTTCTTCGGTGTACTTTTCCAAATGTATCTTACTTGGTTGTAGAGTGCTTAACACACTCTCATCGAACGCCGATAGAAAAGCATCACTACGAGAAATTAAAATTAGAGATATCCTCTGAGGGGCATTCATCTCCTCCTCATATAAGCGCGTAAGACTATATATCAACTCTTGTGCATCCTGTCTGTTGAATTGTATCAAATACTCTATCTCATCTAGTGTGAGTATCACGTGAACATTCTTTTCTGCAAGAATTCCCCTGAGTATTGACAATAACTCGTCATGTGAGTATCCTCTCTCGGGGAATTTGGGTGAGAGAGCCCTTATGAGAGTATTTAATAGCACAAAAGTTGATCTGTGTTTTCTACAATTCAAATGTATATATTTTAATGGTAATCCCCGCTTTTTTGCGTATTCTAAAATTTTTTCTCCAAAAAACTTCGAAATTGCCGTTTTACCTGTACCAATATCACCCGTAATTACGACCTTTCTGCTTATGCTCATGGGATTTTCCAAGACTGCTCGAAAGATACTTATCAGTTTCCTGATTTCCTGCTCTCTGTGAGGAAGTTTGGGTGGAACATAATCGATCGATAATTTGCTCTCATCCTTAAATATTGATGGTTTCTGCAACTCACTCTCTATAATATCAAGCGTCACTCCTTATCACCAATGAGATTCCTAATTTAATCAACCTTATAACATTTTTGGTAATTTTACGATAGATGTTACATATCAGAGGGAGATGAGTTAAAGTATTCACGCTCTCTTATCGTTACCTTTTTTGAGACTATTTAAGAAGCAGAAAATGGTGGTCATAAAATGACGATAAGATATCCAGCCGCAATAGGATTTTATCCGTTTGAACCTTCCGAATTGAAAAAATGTATCGAAGACTGTTTTTTGAGCAAATATGGACCTCAAGAAATTCCACAAATAAAAAATGAGTACTTGAAAAAGGTTATTGGGGGGATTGTGCCACATGCCGGGTATATATACTCAGGTCCCGTTGCAGCTCACTTTTACTCATATTTGTTCAAAGATGGGATCTTCGATACCGCAATACTCCTAGGCCCGAGTCACACGGGCTTTGTGGGCGCAAGCATCATGATGGAAGGCGAGTGGCATACCCCTCTCGGGGTTGTGAAAATAGATGAGAAACTTGCAAACAAAATAATATCCTATTGTGACGTGCTACTTGATGCTCCGGAAGCTCATGAGGGTGAACACTCCATAGAGGTGCAATTGCCCTTCTTGCAGTACTTCTTGCAAGAGAACTTCAAGATAGTACCAATAGTGATCGCAACTATGGACTATGACACATGTAAGGAAGTTGGAGTTGCACTTGCTAACGCAGTAAAAGAAACCGAAAGGAAGGTTGTTGTAATAGCAACTACTGATATGACTCACTACGGAACCATTTACGGTTACACCCCTGTTGGAACATCTCCGCTGACGAGAATTCTCAAATGGATCTATGAAACCGATAAAAAAGTTATCGAAAAAATAGAAAAATTAGACGCTGAAGGTCTCTTAGAAACAGTAATGAGCGAACAATTAACAATGTGTGGACCGGGTGCTATAGCCACATTAATAGAATTTGCAAAGGAATACGGAAACTTGGAGGTGCGCACACTTAAGTACCTAACAAGCTATGACATAAGAAATGACGACGCGACCGCAATAGTGGGTTACTTAGCGTCCGCCCTTCTCAGAAAGTAATACGTGGTCTTCATGACAGGAGCATCCATAGCCATACTAGCTGGCGGCAGGTCGAGCAGATTCGGACATGGTAATAAGTGTCTCCATAAAATACGCGGGAAAAGCATGATTTCCTGGATAATTGAGGCATGCCGTTCTCTCGGCTATCCTATTTTCATAGTGTTTAAAGATTCCAGACAGGCAGAGGAGTACAAAATTTTCTCTAAGGAAATATATGAGGACGTAAAAATAGTGTTCGATGAAGAATTCTCTGACATTCACGCTCCAATAATAGGGTTAATATCGGCGTTAAAGTATTCAAAAACGAAAGTAACATTAGTGTTACCATGTGATTCTCCGTTCCCAAATAGGGACGTAGTATCATTTCTAGTAAGGCTCTGCCTCCTAAATGACACTGATGCAGTAGTACCGCGCTGGCCGAATGGATATTTAGAACCGCTTCATGCAGCTTACAAAACAGATGCGATGTATAAAGCATGCATCGACCTGATCACAACTGAGCATAACTTTAAAATCAGTTGCGCGATTAAGAGGCTGACGCGGGTGCTTTATGTTTCAACAAATGTACTAAAAAACATGGATACAAAGCTAACAACATTCCTAAATGTGAACTCTAAAAGAGATTTAGAATTATTAAAAGGAGTCGTGGGGGGATACGTTGCTAGGTCTCGGTAGAGATAAGGAATTCATTAAGAATGTTAGAAGGAAATTAAAAATATTGTCAGGAGAAGTACACGGAAAAATAAAAATCATGCACGTGTGCGGGACTGCCGGTCAGTGACCGGCACCGACACATGAACAATCGATAACACAGCATGGTATACGGGATCTTCTTCCCGAAAATGTGGAGTTGTTGCCAGGTCCTGGGTGTCCTGTATGTGTTGTTCCGGCAAAAGAAATCGATGAAGCAATTTTCCTAGCAAAGCAAGAAAATGTAATATTAGCAACGTTCGGAGACATGACACGGGTACCGGCATCATATAGCTCGCTGTGGAAAGCACGTGCTGAAGGTGCCAATGTTAAAATTGTGTATAGTCCTATCGATGCTGTCCAGCTTGCTAAGAAGTATAAGGATAAAGAAGTAGTATTCTTCTCGGTAGGCTTCGAAACAACAGCACCCGGAGTTGCATCCTTAATTTTAAATGACCCACCCGAGAACTTCAGTATACTCTGTTCACATAGGCTAATACCGCCGATAATGGAATTGTTGCTAGGTATTGGCGACTTACATATAGATGGTTTCATATGTCCAGGACATGTAGCCACAATAATCGGTGTAAAGCCGTTTGAAATATTTGCAGATGCCTATAACATGCCAACAGTGATTGCCGGCTTTGAGCCTGCTGACATCCTTATAGCGGTCCTCATGATCCTCAAACAAATAGTAACAAATGACATAAAGTGTGAAAACGAGTATTTAAGATGTGTAAAGTATGAGGGAAACGTCAAAGCGCAAGAGACGATGAATGAAGTATTCGTACCCGTGAGCGCTCATTGGAGAGGAATTGGTAGGGTTCCAAAGTCCGGATTCTCTCTTAGAAAGCCTTATGAAAACTTTGACGCGAGAAAAAAGTTCGATATCAGGTTAGAACATCAATCGCGTGATATTCTGCCCGGTTGTTCATGTCATCTAGTACTAATAGGAAAAATATACCCTCCGCAGTGCAAACTGTTCGGTAAAGTCTGTACACCCGCGTCTCCTTATGGTCCTTGCATGGTTTCACAAGAAGGTACGTGTAGGATATGGTTTAAATTCCGAAGGCAAATGAATCAATAAAAGACGAAATGTAGCGTCCATGTATAGCACGTTATAAGCCTCATACTAGATAAGAACCACCAAATACATTGGTGGTGCGTCCCTGTGGAAAGGCTTAGCAAGGAAGAAGACGTTATCGCTACAGTTGGCGATTATAAAATAAAAGTTTTCTCCGCAGACAAATTAGCTGATGTTATGAGAATAAATAAAACATGTCTTCCCGAAAACTATCCCTCATCATTTTTCATATACCTGCATCAGAATTTCCCTAAGGCGTTTTTAATCGCGGAAAAAGACGGCGAGGTCGTCGGTTATATCATGTGTAGGGTCGAATATGGTCTATCAAATATGGGCATAAAACTTACTAGAAAGGGGCATGTGGTCTCAATTGCGGTCATGCCAGGACATAGAAGAAAAGGTATTGCAACTGCTCTCCTACGCGCGGCAGAAAAGGCCCTTAAGGAGTATGGAGCAAAAGAAATGATGCTCGAGGTGCGAGTGAGCAACACTCCGGCAATCTCTCTCTACAAGAAGTTGGGATATAAAGAGGTAAAAGTTCTGAAAAGATACTATTCCGACGGAGAAGATGCCTATCTTATGGCCAAGGAATTAGAGGAGGATGATGACGAAAAGTGACAAGGAGATCCTGATAACTCCGATTTTCTGTCGATAGTCATAGGTGTCAAAATTGCCGAGCATGTACATGGAGATCTACAAGGAAATACCAAGCGATAGAGCTGTACTTTTCTCATGGATAAACAGATATGGGAGTGTTATCATAAGAACCTCGGAGTTTACGGTATTCATTGATCCGATAAGAATGGATGCGCAGGAAGTAGGTGAAGTGGACCTCATACTAATAACTCATGAGCACAAGAATCATTTAGATCCCTTAACCGTCAGAAAGCTTCATGAGAAGAAGAAGGCTACTGTTGTTATCCCAGAAAAAATAGCGTATATGCTTAGAAAGTATGTAAAAAATGATTATTTGGTTACTATGAACGCAAAACGGTGTGAAGAAGTTTGTGGAATAAGAATAGTTGCAATTGAAGCTATTCACCCTGCAATTCATTCACTTGCCTATTTGTTGTCCTTTAAAGATTTCTCAATTTTTCATGCTGGTGATAGTGTTCCTCATTCGGAAATGAAAGTAATAGGAGAGAAATACAAACCATTAATAACATTCTGCCCGGTTGGCATCTCAAGAAATCTCTCTCCACGATCTGGATTCGAAATCGTCAAACTGACCGATCCCAAAGTTGCGATACCAATTCATACCGACAAAAGAAAATCTTTAGAGGAGTTTTCGTCGCTCGTGAGTAGATATTTACCGCAGGTGATCGCTCACCAATGTGAAATATTAGAGGTAGTGAGGGTAGAATTTGATGAAAAACAAAGAGTTTCAAGAATCGTTTGACAAAAATTATATCTGCAGAATATTGTACGAAATTTCCGCACTAAAAATAGGAAAATTCGTACTCAGTTCCGGAAAATATAGTCCATATTACATCGATTTGAGGGTTTTACCAAGCTTCCCCGAATATTTCTCAAGAATCTGTGACGCATATGTCATGCTGATAAAAAGCACCTTTAAAGAAAACTACGATAAAATAGCTGGAATCCCAACAATGGGTCTCGTAATCGCAACACTTGTGAGCTACAAACTCAAAAAGCCGCTGATTTATGTTAGAAAAGAAGCGAAGGACTATGGTATGAGGAAACAAGTTGAAGGAATACTAAACGAGGGAGAAAAGGTAATAATAGTTGACGATTTGATAACAACAGGTGGGAACATACTCAATGCTGCAAAAAGCATCAAAAAGGAAGGAGGAATAGTCGTAGGTGCAGTGGTTCTCTTAGATAGAGAACAAGGAGGTAGAAGAATCTTGGAGAAGGAGGGAATACCCCTCTATAGCATATTGACAATTTCCGAACTTCTGAAAGAGTATTTAAGGAATAACTGGATTGAAAGAGAAGATTATCGGAAAATAGTTCAGTATTTGGAGAAGGAACATGAATATTAGAAATATCATCAGTCTCACTTGAATAAATACCCCATAGTGCGACAATGATGAGAAGCACAATAATCGCATATATGATTATACCACCCGCCTTTAACCATAACAATATAAAGCCCAGCACGGGGATCCTCAAAACAACTTTACCAAAAACCTTTGAATAGGGAACAGGCACCGGGTCGACAGCCGGATTTGCATCACCCTTTGTTATGAAAAAGATCTCGTCTCCAACACTGTATTTTTTTACTACTCTATGTACAATTAAAGTATCCGGTCCGTGTACACTTCCGCTGTATAATATTACATCACCAATGTGTATCTCATCAGGAGTGGCACCTCTCAGCACTAAAATATCACCAACCTTGATTGAGGGCTCCATACTTCCCGATGTTACAACAACAATTGGCTCATTCGTGTTAAGGAGAATTCTCAGGCCGATTGTGAAAAATATGTGTGTACTAATAACGAAGCCTAATATGATAACTAATAGTACGAACGATTTATGTCCCCCTTTCATCAGAAAACCCTCAAATACTCTTTTTGGATATTCTGATATCCAAGTCCGTTTCTCATATTAAGAGGTGCCAACAATGCAAGCACCCTCTTTCACGATAAAATTGTGGGACTTTGCCCTCGCTATCTCAATAACCCTATTAGTAATAGGCGTGATTTCCATAATTGCACTTATTCTTTATGTCGAGAGCGGTGAGAAACTCTCGATATCTCGCCTCTTAGTAAACATATTCATAGCATCTATAACAATAGGGGTCGGAATTCACGTACTATTATCACTATTTGGCATCTAAAATAGTTAGCATCTAGTACAAGGAAATTTTCCCCTCTACGAACTTCTGCGTTAACGAGGTGACCTTGTTAACTTCGTCCTCTATTATTCCCTCCACATCACTCTTTACGACGTTCCAAGGCGCCCCCTTATCCGTGACTAACTGTGCACTCGCTATCTGGGGGTCTGTAATTGGTTTTCCTATCTGACTCAGTATTCTCACATATGCTTCCTTGACATACTGCACCTCTTCCACAATTCTGTTCGCAATGAGATTTGCAAGTGCATTGTAAATTTTGCCGACATGTGATAGGGGATTCTTCCCAGCGGCAGCCTCCAGTGACATCGGACGCATCGGCGTTATAAGACCATTAACTCTGTTCCCTCGACCTACTTGCCCGTCGTCACCTGCTTCAGCTGACGTGCCAGTAATTGTCAGATAAACCAATGGGGGATTTCGATCTATGATGTCTGCAGTATTAACTTCAACCTCAACCTCGCGCGTCGTTATTTTAGTGGCTAGGTCCAAAATTCTATCCTTTATTTCCTCCTTTACGCTGATGTAATGATCCAGATCGGGCGTTAAACTCGAAATTATGGCAGCCGCTATAGTTAACCTTATTTTGTTCTCTTCACGAAGTCCCATAACTTTTATGTCCTCACCAACCTCAGGCAGTTCCTTCTTGACCTTACTTGAGTTCAAATAACGTTCGCATTCCAGTACAAGTTTCTCTGTCTCCGAAAACGGTGCGAAACTAACACCAAAGCTTGTATCATTCGCTAGTGGTGCGGACTTTCTAGACTCAAATAAAGTAACCAAATCAACACTTCCTGGCCTTATTTTATAGTCTATCTGCACATGTTTGCAGGGATCAAGGAATCTAAAACTCCTGTGCAAGAAACTCCTTGCGGCCTCTAATGTTAATGTCCCTATCGGAACCCTCTCCAATTTTCCCTCGTGTAGCACGTCAGTGGTAGCTCTTCCGATTATCAAGATGTATATAGGCTCTAAAACCTCACCCCCACCAAACCTAGGTTCCGCACGTCCTCCCGCGAGACTTCCTTTATCAACATTGTGATGGAGTATCTGTCCGTAGTGTTCAAGGTAATACTTGCATAGTGCACGACTGACCTCCTCAACTATTGCATCGCAAATGGTGTCAGGATGCCCCAGACCCTTTCTCTCTACCATCTCAATTGGTTGCTCCTCTATTGGCAGAGTCTTCAGCATGTCGACTCTAACATTCACCATCTCATTTCACCTAGGTCAACGTTCTCCTCTAAAAAGGAGATCTATAAAAGCATTTTTGCATGGAGCGAATCTCGGTAATAAAGTTTCCTTATTACAATTTTTTCCAATATATGATTATCACTCATTATCCCAACTAAAAATATATCGAGGAGTGAACATGGAATGAAAAGGTCATCTCACTACGAATTTGTCATTCGTTTCATTTACATTGATTTCAAATTTAACATCGATGAAAAGTAAATAATACATTTAAATGTCAAATTTCCTACACGCAAGTATGCCTGCGTCATAAAGTCTCTGGAAAATGAGATAGAGGATGCTTAATTTCGCAAATGTCGGTGTTCTCGCATGCTTAGAAAAATACTTAAGGGCTTTAAAAAGATAAATAAGATGACTATCGTCTTCTTCACTCAGCCCCGGTGGTGTAGCCCGGTCAAGCATGCGGGCCTCTCGAGCCCGCGACCCGGGTTCAAATCCCGGCCGGGGCACCACTTTTACTCATAACGAGCCCACCAAAAGGTTGTCTTTTGTCAAGCCAACGATTGTCTATGACAAGCGTGCGAAAAAGTAGAAGGGCGCGGCTGGCACCGTAATATCGCCAACACAAGGCACACAGAGGGTCCGCCATGTCCGGCCGCGCCCGATGCTACTGTTATGGGCAACAGCATATAAACATCCCGCATGACGCAGCGCGCTCCTCCTGCTCCGCAAACCCCTCTCCTTTAAAACTGCACTCCGCCTCCTCAGGGAGTTCTCGAAAACACACGCACCACCTTCAAGCCCGCACGCCCGCCCGGA
>Ga0180300_10000099_pt1 | contig 30960 bp, 31 predicted proteins | sample GuaBasSediGuay15_FD_121798 | JGI IMG/M metagenome (GOLD analysis project Ga0180300, IMG submission 121798) | Subseafloor sediment microbial communities from Guaymas Basin, Gulf of California, Mexico - Guay15, Core 4569-2, 21-24 cm | ecosystem: Environmental > Aquatic > Marine > Hydrothermal...
CTTTAAATCGTGAAGTTGAATATAAAGGATTTTAGTTTGACGCAAGAACTAAGTTGACACTGTCTACAGCTTAAATATAAAGACCAAGAACCGATGTGTTTTTGGTGCCGGGGCCGGGATTTTCGTGCCCAGACCAACAAGTCTAGGCAATTCGAACCCGGGACCTCCGGATGTCACAGGAAGGGACTATAAATTCCTGTACCCTATGAGTTTCGCCCTTGGTAATGTGTTTTTAGTCCGGCGCTCCAACCAGGCTGAGCTACCCCGGCACCTCTAGAAGATTCCGCAAACATTTCAATGTTAGTTATTATTTTGTTCCTTACTTAAGTTTGCTGCTATATTTTAGGTTTCTTATGGGACAGGGATAATATTATCTTTAATGTATATTTTTGCAATGTGAGACTTAAAATGGGAGTAATATGCGAAGCACGATGCATGGGATGCATTTCGTTTATTTTATAGAAAATTGTGTTGAATGATTTTATGAAGAGTATTTTCCTACAGATACGATGCGATGTAATACATTAAAATTTTGTATTTGGTCAATAACCTTGTTTTAAACCATTTATGTTTTTGACGTTGTTGATTATTAAATTGCTATGTTTGTTAACCTTTGAATTGCGGTTAAATAATGTAAAAAGTAAATTGGTAGAGTTAACTGATGGTTTGTGGTTTCAAAAAATATAGTTTAAGGAAAGTTGGTGGGGCCGGAGGGATTTGAACCCTCGACCAACGGGTTTCTTCAATTCACCGCTCCAGAAGTTCTTCATCCCACTTCGGTCAACAAACCCGTCGTATGGGCTTCTGGAGCCCGTCGCCCCTAAGGGGGCCTAGTTTCGTGCTAATCCCTCACCTGGCTAGGCTACGGCCCCTACATCCTATTTTTATTAGTATTTTCTCGTTTGATAAATTTTTCGGCTAATATTTAATATTATGATTATAGTTTATTAATGAGGGAAGGTTTTTCAGAGTGGCGAGGGCGGGTTATTAGTGAACAAGCTATCTACCATAATAACTCGTTTTAAACGAATTAATTGATTTTTAATTTGATAGTTACTTTAACATTTTATTTTATAATTTTCTTAGGATAATGTTTTTATATGGTTGGTGATTGTGATAGAAGTGGTGCGGCATCCCGTGAAAGTCAAGCCTCCGCACGTTCCCAGGAGTACTATCCTCCGCGAGGGGATGGGAAACTGGGAAGCTGCCTGCTTCGGCAGGCGGCCATAGTGCGGAGGGAAATACCCGTTCCCATTCCGAACACGGAAGGATGCCGCACCGTTAATTAGCTAGTTTTTCACATTCAATTCCTAATTTATTTATCTTATTGCTGGGGTGGAAATTGCTTTAATTTGATTTTGCACGTTGCTTTTGTTTGTTGAACTAGCAATCGAAGATGTATAGAGTAGTGGCGTTTGTTATTTAAATAACATGCTGTAATTCTTGTTTTCCGTTTTATAAGAAAATTTGTTGTTTTTAACTCTAACCGTAATGTTCTTATTTATTTTGATTGCTTTTGTGATAGTACATAGATCGATATGAGGTTGGTTGTTGTGCAGTTCCCGTGGCAGCAAGAAAGTTGGAATTGGATTATAAACTGGATTTGGTTGTTGTTACTTTTGGTATATATGTTCTATGGACAACGCTTGCAAGTAAGTATTTGGGTTAGGCAGATTAAGCGAGCATTACAAAAACTTGAATACATGGTTCGCAAGGGAAAGGAAATTACCATTAAAGCGTTTAGAGATGTTGGAAATTCAGATGCAAATATTGTTTCTAGAATAAATGATTTTTTAGAGTTCTTTATGATAGAGCCTGTTGATAGAGATCCGTCCGGCATTATGTATAAGTTGGAACACTTAGTTAATGTTAGAGATGAGAGGTTTGAACATATTGTAGCTGAGTTGGCGCCAAATGTAAGTAGGGATCAGGCTGCTAATTTGGAAAATGTGTTGGAGGCAATTATCGCTTTGAATTTCATTTATAGGATTGTTAGACATTTTCTTATATTAGGGGAAAAAACTAAAAGTTATATTTTAATTCTTCAACTTCAAATGCAGCTTCCAGAAATTATGAAATATGCGAACGCTTATTTTGATGCTTTGAAAGCTTTTGTTGACGGAAAGCCAATTGGTGACGGAGCAGGTGTTCTTTCCGTGACCAGATTGCTAAGAGAACACGGTGTGGTTGGTAAGGAACAATATGAAGAAATAGTAAAAGACACTGTAATTGCTCAAACAAAGATAGATGATAGAACTGTAATTGCGGTGCGTGCACGAGGACCAGGAGGTACAGTTGGTAAACCAGGAGAAGCCATTAGAAAACTTTTTGAAGAAAGAAAACTTAAAATCGATAGAATAATTATGATAGATGCTGGTATTAAATTGGAAGGTGAAAAAACTGGAGGAATAATGGAAGGCGTTGGCGCCGCTATCGGAGGGATTGGCATCGATAAATACAAGATTGAAGAAGTAGCAACAAAATATAAAGTACCACTAGATGCCATTATTATTAAGGAATCTATTGAAGAAGCTGTTTCCCCAATGAGAAGAGAGATTGCAGAAGCAACTAGAAAAGTTGTAGAAAGAATAAAGAGGATAATAAATGAAAGAACTAAACCAGGTGACGTTATTCTCGTTGCGGGTATTGGAAATACGATAGGCATAGGTTACTAAAGGGGATAATCTTGAAAAAATCGAAGACATTAATGAATTTGGTTATAACAGCAATAACATTCGTCGTATTTCTTGTTTTTTACTTGCTTTACTTAAAATACGGTTTCAAAAACTTCTGGTTAGTATACCTATTACTCATAGTTTTAATTGTTCTCTTCGCGTTGAGAACTCAACCTAGAGAGGAGATGTTAGAAGTGGAAAAATATCATACAGTAACTGTTATTAAGTGTGAAAATTGCGATTACAAAGAGGAAAGAAAATTTCAACGTGGAGACTATATTTTTAAGCAAGTAGGAACTTGTGGAAAATGCTCAGGTAATCTTTATATCGATGATATTTATGTTGTTCCCCCACGAAAGATGGGAGAAACAAAAGGGAGGTAGGAAAGATGGGAAAAATAGTATTTTTGGGTCATGCCGCATTTAAAATAGAGACTGAAGAGGTGAAAATTCTCATAGACCCTTTTCTAACAGAGAACCCTTTAGCTCCCATTAAAGCTTCCGATATAAAAGATTGTGATATTGTACTTGTAACTCATGACCATGGCGACCATGTAGGTGATGCCGTAGATATTTGTAAAAGAACTGGTGCCACTTTGGTTGCGATCTATGACCTTGCCGTATATCTTCAAGAACAAGGCGTAGAGAAAGTTGAAGGAATGAACATTGGTGGCACTACAGACATAAAAGGGGTAAAAATCACTATGGTTAAAGCGTTTCACAGCGCTACACGCGGGTCTCCCGTAGGATTTGTCATACATGTCCCGGGCGCATCCATCTACCATGCAGGTGATACTCAAGTTTTTGGGGATATGAAAATTATAGGAGAATTATATAAGCCAGACTATGCTTTGCTACCTATTTCAGGATATTATACAATGGGACCTGAAGAAGCAGCTTTGGCAACAGAGTTTTTAAAACCTAAGACCGTGATCCCCATGCACTATAACACGTTTCCTGTAATTAGGCAGGATCCCAATAGGTTTGCAGAACTTGTTAAACAAAGAACCCCCGAGGTAAGAGTTGTTATATTAAAGCCTGGCGAGGAAATAGAGTTTTAATAATCTAATTTCTTTTTTAAATGGTGTTTAACTTGAAACTGAAACTTGTAGCTGTTGGGGGAACTTTTGATCGTTTGCATCGTGGTCATAAAAAACTTATTTTGAAGGCTTTTGAAGTCGGTGATGAGGTTATTATTGGCCTAACAACGGACAATATGGTGAAAAATAAGTTTTTAGGAAAAGAAATATTAAGTTTCGATGAAAGACTGAAGGAACTTAAAGAATTTCTGGAGGATAAAGGGTTATTAAGTAGATGTAAAATACTCCCTCTTAATGATGTCTATGGTCCTACCACCATAGATGAAAGTATTGAGGGACTTGTTGTTAGTGAGGAAACCTTAGGAAGAGCTCTTGAAATTAACAGAATAAGAGTTTCAAAAGGCATGCATCCTTTAATCATTTTTGTTATACCGTTACTTCTCGCAGAAAATGGAAAACCAATTTCTTCCCATAGAATTAGAAGTGGTGAAATAAATAGGAATGGTAAAGTCCTAAGAAAAACTTCTCAAAGACAGATTTATAAACAAATCTCTACTTAGGATTACTTGGCCCACCGGTAATCCGTACGCGATGGGCTCTGCGCGTGAAGAGCGGTGCGTCACCGCTTACGATGTACGTGGAGCCAACCCAGGTACGGGACAGGTGGGCCAGAAGTTGAAGCGCCCTAAGGGCCTGGCAAAGAGAGCTCGGCCAAGAAAAGGCGTTTGCCTCTCTATGAAGCCGAGTGTTACTGCTCAGGCCACATGCGCTTCAACGCATCTTTTTTTTAAAGCTATAGTGTTAAGAGATGGTGTTACTGTTGATTAAAAAGGTTCCAAAGTTAAAAGATATGTTAAGAAGAGAGTTAGGTTTATCTACAGACGAGTTGAATAAACTGTCAGCAAAATATAAGGTCCTAGGCGATTTAGCCATTATTAAACTACCAGATGAATTCTCGCACCTAAAGAAGGAAATAGGCAGGATAATTTTGAAGAATGACCCTCGTGTTAAAAGTGTTTTAAATCTTGTCGAAGGTATTCAAGGGGTTTTTAGAGAACCAAAAGTTGAAGTAATTGCTGGTGACATGAATACGGAGACGATGATAATTGAGAATGAGTGCCAATTTAAATTGGACGCAAAAAGACTTATGTTCTGTCTTGGGAATCAGCATGAGCGGTTAAGAATGTCTAAAATTGTTTTTTCAGATGAGGTAGTCATTGATATGTTTGCTGGTATAGGTCAATTTTCTATTCCTATAGCTGTTCATTGTCGGCCAAGGAGAATATTTTCTATCGAATTAAACCCTTTGGCATATAAATACCTTTTAGAGAATGTTTTTTTGAATAACGTTGATCATATAGTTTATCCAATTCAAGGGGATTCTAAGGAAATTGTTCCGAAACTTTTGAGACATAAGGCTGATAGAATAGTCATGGGTTATGTGGAGAGAACTCAAGAATTTCTTGAAGCAGCAATGATGGGTGTTAAGGCTGAAGGTGGAATTATTCACTACCATAATATTTACAAGACAAATGACATATTTCAAAAACCAATTAGCGAAGTAAAATCTGCTGCTATAAAAAGTAGCCGTGAAGTCGAACGAATAACTCATAGACGTATTGTCAAAAGTTACGGACCTGGACTTGTTCACGTGGTGGTAGACGTAAAAATTAAATAAGGGAAAAAACGCTAGCTATCGATATATTTACATTTTAAACATCGATAAATTTGTCAGTCGATACTTTAAATTAGAAGAAATAAAAGTATTAAGTTGTATCTTCGTTTAGAGATTAGAGAGTTAATTATAGCTTTACTTGCATTCAGAGGCATAAATACCTACAAAAAGAGGACATCTCAATGAAAGAAGAAATAGTAGAAAGAATAGAAAGGACTCTTGAAAAAATAAGGGAAATAGCCAGCGAAGGCGTTCCCATACTGGTTGAAGGGAAAAAGGACGAAGAAGTCCTTCGGACTCTCGGGGTAGAAGGAAGAATAATTAAAGTATCTCAGCAAAGTTTAAACACGCTAATTGACCAATTATATGGCTGTAGAAGAGTTCTTATACTTACAGATTTTGACGAAAAAGGGGAAAAAATAGCAAAAACCCTTTCGTCTCTTCTTGAAATAGGGGGAACCATTCCTTTACATGAAATGAGAAACGAACTTAAACATGCCTTAGCAGGACAAGTATCCTGCATTGAAGGCATTAAGAAAACTCTTCTGAGACTGAATAGAAGAGACTTAACATTTGGAGGTGTCAAATTTGGTAGGAAAAAGTGAATATGACACGATGAAATATGTTATTAAGGCGAGAATAGAAATAGATGGCGTTGTTGAAAAATCTGATGTTGTAGGAGCAATATTTGGTCAAACTGAAGGATTATTAGGTGAAGAACTCGATTTAAGAGAATTGCAAAAGACAGGTAGAATAGGTAGAATAAGAGTTAATTTAGAAACTAGGGGAGGAAAGTCAACAGGAACGATAATAGTTCCATCTAGCCTTGATAGGATAGAAACTGCTATTTTAGCAGCTACACTTGAAACTGTTGATAGAGTGGGTCCGTGTACAGCCAGGGTTACTTTAGAGAAAATTGAAGATGTGCGTGAGGAGAAAAGAAAGAGAATTGTAGAAAGAGCTGTAGAAATTTTAAGGAAATGGGAGGAAGAAGTAGTTCCTGAAAGTCAGGAGATCACAGAGCAGGTTATGAGAGCTGTAAGAACCGGTGAGTTGATCAGATACGGTCCTGAGGGTTTGCCAGCTGGGCCAAATATTGATGATGCCGATACGATCATAGTTGTTGAAGGGAGAGCAGATGTCATTAATCTTCTTAAACATGGTTTTAGGAACGTTATAGCTGTTGAAGGAACTAACATTCCAAAGACGATAATTGAGCTAAGTCGTAAAAAGAATGTTATAGCTTTTGTTGATGGAGATAGAGGAGGAGAACTTATACTTAAGGAACTTCTACAAGTAGCTGATATCGATTATATTGCAAGGGCTCCTCCAGGAAGGGAAGTAGAGGAATTAACTAGGAAAGAAATAGTTAAGGCGTTAAGAAGTAAACTTCCGGTTGAACAATTTACAGTAGAAAGAAGAAAGGAAGAATTAAAGAAAATTCAACCTGTTAAGGTTAGAATTGAAGAACAGAAAGCTGTTAGAGAAGAAGTGAAAGTAAAAGTTCCTGAACAAATATTAAGGGGAATAGATGAAGTACGTGGAAAAGGTGAAGCAATAATATATGGAAATGGTTTTAAGGTTATAAAGAGGACCTCAGTTGGTGAGCTAGCAGAGACACTACAAAAATTGGACAACGTAAGAGCTATAGTCTTTGACGGCGTTATTACTCAGAGACTTGTAGACGTTGCGGGTGAAAAGGGAGTCGAGTATATTATTGGTGCTGTTAGAAGAGGCGTAACCAAGTGCCCAGTCGATCTTTCCGTTCTCACTTTTGAGGAAGTAGGCTAATATTAGAGAAATTACGTAGTTTTTAAGAAAAAATCGAGCGTCCCCTTCCTACCTGTATTTTTTCTCTTAGTTATTTCTTTGTTCATTTCATTTATGAGTTTTAGTTCGGTTCCTTTTGGTACAACTCCAGATGCTGCTACTGTGTGACCATCAGCAAATCCTGAAAGTTTCTTGCAAGCTTCTATTAAAATCACATTTACCGGGACCGCCTCGTTCCTTTCAATTTTTTGTTTTAAGAGTTGAGGGACTCTAACAGACACTTTCACAAAGTTTCCTCTTAGCTCTCCATATCCTGGTATTTGTGGCTGCATATTCATAAATCCTACAAGATATTTGTCTTGCTTTATCCATTTTTGATAACTCAGATAGGAGCAAAAGGTACCTATTACCTTAACACCCATCCCTTTGAACTCATCTTCGGCGTGGAAATATTGAATGTGACCAATTTCTTTGAGTCCCTTAATTCTGAGCTTACTTAGAAGTCTCTTATTTACTTGCTTACGTTTGCTTTCTAATTCTTTGATTTTATCTAGCGTTTCTGGAGTTATTCCGTGAAGACATGCCCTTACAGCGATTTCAGGACCACCTTTATAGTATCCAACCGATCCCAGTATGGTTAGCTTTTTTGATAAATCTGTGTGGGAAAACGTGCCTCCATTAAGCCTTACTGAGTATAGTTCCTTTTCTCCTCTTTTTGAAACGACTACCTTCCCTTGTTTGATTGCATCACTGAGAGGAATTTTATTCAATCCAGATAAGTTACCTGGTATTTCAGCACTTCCAATTACGGCTAAATGAGCTAGTTTTGCATTAGATTGATCTAAACATTTTGCAAAAAGATACGTAGTAGTAGCTCCTGAGGCATCCCTTTCTCCACTAAAACCGTAGAGTTCAGGGTCCAAATTGTAAATAAGCGGATCCTTGGAGGGTACTGCATCGTGATGATCCAATATAATTGTTAAATTGCGGCTCTTATTTATCTTTGATAAAAACTCTGCATGAGCTGCTGCAATATCTACGTAGAAAAAAATTCTACCCCCTTTTGCATGTAAATCTTGAACAACTTGAGGATAAAGTTTTTCTAGGCAAATCATCCGTACTCCTAAGCCTATATTTTTTAAGCTTTCTTTGAGAATAGCTGCTGAAGTTATTCCGTCAGCATCATCATGATAAATAAGAAAGGCCTCTTGAGTGAGATTTTCTCTCAAAGATTCTATTGCTTTTTTAATATCTTCCATAAATCTGTCAAATTTTTCTTTATCATACGACATTTTATTCAAAGCCTCTATCTCATTTTTTCAAAAAATCAAAAAGTGATACCTGCCTTTCCCCTGTTTTTAATTGTTTTTCATCGTACCCAAAGCCCTCAAGTATTCTAAGCGCTGCTGGAATTATTTGCTTGTTTATATAATACTCTATATCTATATCATCATAGTCTGCCATGTTGTGTGGTACAGCTTTGTCCGCTAATTTGCCTTCGCCCTTAACTATGACGTATCCTATCTTATCTCCAACTTCTAGTGTTCCTCCAGCTTCTAAAAGTTTTTTAGCAGCCATGACATGCGCTGCTTCCACTTTGTATTCTTCAAGTTTTCTAGTTAATGTTTTCCATATAACTAGTTGTTCGTAAGGAACCTTTTTCTCTTTCAGTTGTTTAATCACGTCCCTTACATAGTTGGCTGCTTTCTCTGGAGATTTTTCTTTTAAGACTATTTCTATAACTTTTTCTTGAACTTCTCTAGCTATCTCACTCCAGTCTCCTCTAACGACTTCCAAGCCTACGGCATCTATTCTCCCATCTTTTAGAAGACCAGCATATCGCTTTTTAGCTTCAGTAAAGAAAACACGCTTATAGATCTTGTCTGGCTTGATATCTAAGCCTAATTCTTTTTCAACCATTCTTTCAAATTTTTCGATCTTATCTGGTTCATATTTTAAGAAAACGCTGTCGGTATCTCCGTATATTACTGTTAGTCCTAGTTTCTTGGCTATTTCGATGGTTTTCTTTATTGTTTCTCTTCCCCATGCTGTTGTTGCTTCTGCTACTGGTTTAATGTACCATCTGGCTCCGATCCATCCTGCATATCCATAGGTGGCATTTGCAATGACCTTTATGGCTCTCTGACGATTATCAAGCAATTTATATTCTAAGCTTCTTGGATCAAGCTGCTTCATTTTTTGTCTTATTTCTTCTCTTGCTTTTAGAAGTTTTGTAAGTGCGCGTTTGTATAACCCGGGCGGACTCTTTAGGAAACGATGATTAACTTCTGGTGCTACATAAACCTCTTCTGATGGGACATCTTCGTCAGGTGGAACATATGTATCAGGGGAAATATTGTATCTTATCATGAGATTTGGATAAAGCGCGCTGAAGTCGTAAACTATAACGTTTTCATGGATCCCCATTTTTGGTTTTAAAACTAAACCACCTTTGTATGGTATGTGTTTTCGTTCCACCCGATTAGGTGCTAACTCACCGTCTAGGTAAGCATGCCGCATTAGATGCCATTCAACTCTGAATCCTACTGCTGCAGCTAGCACCTGGTCTAAGGGTAGTCCCACGATAGATGATAGCTGCATAGCAAAGGGTAAGGCTTCTTCCGCTATTCCAAAAGTACTTTCTGCATCTTCCATGGCATATTTCAACAATTCTTTTCTTTTGTCTTCATGATCCCAGTACTCGGCGATTTTTAGCTTATTTATTATCGTTCTTTCTTCTGTTTTCATAACTCCTAAATATTCGGCAACGTTTTCCAGAGTTTTTACTTTCACTTCATATAGTTCCTCAGCATAGTCTAATAAATCCATATTTGCTCTACCAGCTATGGAAATATGCCCATAAACAGAGGTATGAGGTTCTCCTCTATTCCTTCCAATGTCTAGTTTCACGCCGAGTCGTGCTGCTCTCTCCATTAGGTAAGGCCAGTCAAAGCGATTAGAATTGTACCCTACAATTATATCGGGATCAAACTCCTTGATAAAGTTCACAAATTCTGTTATTAAGTTGACATCTCCATGGTCTTCTGCCAAAAATTGTTTTTTAATGCCGCTACTTGTAACGACCGATATTATAATAATAGGGTCTCTATCAGGTATTGGTACGCCTTTGGGATTATAACATTCAATGTCAAAGGACATTATCCTTAGTTCGGGGAAAAACGTCTCCCCAGTGGGGACTGGAGGTTTTTTTGCAATGTATATCTTGTCTACTTGGTATTTTTTGTCATTAGGAATTTCTTCTACATCGACTAGATGCCATCCACAAGGTATTAACTGGTTGTCGATAAGATAACGAATAGAGTATCGGATGTCGGCCTCTAGATATGAATCTATATCGCGTATTTTTATCACGGCATCTCTATATCCTGGTACATCTTTTGGATTCTGACACATGAGACGTAAAGCGGCTAAAGGTTTTCCGAAAAATTTTCTCTCCACTTTCTCTATTTTTAGGATTGGTGATTTTGAAGTCGATAATTTTTTAATCTGCTGAATTAACGTATCAATATTAGCGTCTTTCCGCGGAATTGCGTAAAAGTACGGTCGAAAGATCTTATCTATTATTAATATACGGTTTCCTCTTTCATCTATTCCCCATAATTCGACTTGTGGTTTTCCCTTTCCAATAGTGTAAGCTATGTCTAAAAGCCAAAATTTAATTTTCATGGTTTATCCTCTTTACGATATCTCTAAATTTAAAATGATTAGTTACTTCCCTTAAAAATATCGCATATTAAAAGTGTAAGAAAGCTTAGTACATAAGCTGGTTTATAGTCGTTTTTCCATAAGAAAAGCATCCTCTCCATTTCTATAGTAATTTTTGATTTGACCAATAGCTCTAAATCCCATTTTCTTATAAAATGTCTGTGCAATCAGATTTGAGACCGCAACTTCTAGTCTTATCGTTTTTATATTTGTTTCCTTGAATTTCTTGATTAAAACCTCCATTAAACATTTTCCTACACCCTTTCCTCTATATTGCGAATCTACAGCAATGGAAACTACGTGTCCACGGTTATTTCTTACATCCCCTATTATGTACCCGACTATTTTCCCATCTATTTCGGCAACATAAAAATATTCTTTGTTAAACCAAAATAACGTTTGGAGAGTAAAAAAAGAGTAAGGAGTTTTAAAAGATTCTATCTCTATTTCGTAAATTCGTCGCAGATCCGTTCTTTGCACTAAACGTATAAATATATTTTTAGATATATCCTTTTTTGTGTTTTTGTCAAACTCCAAACTCCTCGACCTCAATTATTGCATATATTTGCATGCCTTTAAATAATGATGAATAAGTTGTTATCTTTAATTTATTGTACATAAAGGATATACGAGTGTGCTATCGATGAAAATTGTTCACAAAAATCTAAAAAGAGGTGAAATTACGCTTATTCCAGAGAATTTAGATGATTTATGGCATCTTTATAACGTTATTACTCCAGGCGACATCGTTTACGCAAAAACTCTTCGAAAAATAGAAAGAGGCGAAGAAGTGAAAAGAAGAAAAAAGGTTGAGAAAAAAATTGTTTATTTAGGTTTAAAGGTTGAAAGCGTAGATTTTCATGAGTTTACAAATAGATTGAGAATTAAGGGAATAATTATAGAGGCCCCCGATAATATAGGAGCACTGGGATCCTATCATACCATTAACGTTAATATTGGTACTCAAATAAAAATAATTAAGGAAGAATGGCCTACTTTTATATTAAAGAGGATTAAAGAAGCTGTAGAAAGTGCTAGAAGGCCAAAGGCTCTTATAGTAGCAATAGAAGAAGGCGAAGCAACGATAGCAGTAGTTGGTGACTATGATATTACAATAGTGGCTCAAATTATTCAAAGTATTCCAGGTAAGAGATTAAACTCGAAATACCACGATGAAGCAATTAAGAAATTTTTTAGTGACGTTTTTAAAGTTGTAGAAGAAAACATTAGAAAAGCGAATAATTTTTCGGTAATCGTGGTGGCTGGCCCTGGATTTGTAAAAGACCATTTTTCTGAATATCTGGTTTCAAAGATGTCTGAACTTTCAGGTAAGGTGGTTGTGGATAGTGCCAGTAGCGGTGGCGAAAACGCTGTATATGAAGTTCTTCGTAGGGGTGTTATCTCAAAAGCCGCCGAGAAGATGCGCGTTGAGGAGGAACTTGAACTTATAGAAGAATTCTTAAAAAGGCTAGGTCAAGAACGTGGTACCGTGACTTATGGAATGGAAAACGTAGAAAAAGCCGTAATTTTAGGAGCGGTAGATACCATATTAGTAACTGACAGAAAACTTAGGGAATCATCAAAAGAAGAAAGAAAAAAACTCGATGAAATGTTAAGGGAAACAGAGAAAAAAAGAGGAAAGGTAATGATTTTTGCAGCAAATACTCCAGCTGGTAAACAATTAGAAAATTTTGGTGGAATAGCAGCTTTACTCAGATACAGGCTCCCAGACAGTTAGGTGGTCAATTATATAAGATTAAAGAGGTGTATATGAAATTCTAACTCTATCAGCTGTTGGATATTCTTCAACTATACCAATTTCAGCATTAAATCTACGTTTTAATTCTTTTGATAATTCTTCAACGACGTACCAAGCCGTTTCAATTACCATATTCTTTTCGTCTATATGTAACAGTTTTTGAGGGACGCCATATCGCCTTATTAGAATGAGTTTTAATCGTTTAAGGTCATTTAACCCCTTATTTGGTAACTGAATTATTCCTTTGACAAGCAAACCTTCCTCTGTAATCTCTTCATAGGGTTTAGCTACTATTTTTGCTCTCCTTAAAAGCCTATTTTTAAGCTGAACGCTGTCTTTAAGACTTGATGGGCAATAGTGAACTGTTATTTTTAAGTTTCGTGCTGCCCATTTTAAAACATTAAGCGCGGTTTCTTCGCTTCCTTCAGCAGCTGCTAATGTACCGCTTTTGGGCTTAATGTTTCGTTTTCTAAGCTCTTGAGCATTTGTCTCACTAAACTCTAGTTCATTTAGATTAAGAAATGATGCTCCGATATCATCAAGATATTTTGCAAACACCTTGATTTCGTCAGCTTTTCCTGGTATTGCGGGAATTTCAGCTCCTACATCCATGTCCGTGTCTAATGCCCATTCTATCTTTTTCCAATCACTTTTGCTGGGATGAAAACGTATTTCGTCCAGCCCTGCCTCAGATAAATCACGTAAGAGTTTCTTAGTAACCGTTCTACCACTGGTGTATAAATGAAGATGAAAGTTTGGACCAAAAGTTTCCTTAAGTAATTTGATGTATCTAATTGTTCTTTTTGGTTTTATTAAAGGATCTCCTCCAGTTATTCCCGCTCCAAGCGCAATCATCAGCCTAGCTTCTTTAATTATGTCTCCATCCTTTCTTACTTCTAGTTCGTTAGCAAAAATCACATCTTTCCATCGCCTTTTCTCCGACAGTGGACAGTAAAAACACCTTCTAGGACATAAGCCTGTTACGAAAAGAACTAGTTTAGCTCCTTCCATACAGAGTTCGCAGCCTCGTGGAAGTTTTCCTACAACTAAGGATCTACCTGCAGTTTCTTTTATTTCGCGCATCCGTTATTTCACTCCTTTGTCCTCTAAAATTCTTCTTCTGACGATAGGATCTCTGTCAGCAACTTTTTTTAAGACTTCACCGAAAGTTTCGTGTGGTGACAGCTCTCTTTTTAAGTAAACCCCAGTCCTCCCTATTTTGTCTCTTCTCAACAGAACGTTTATTCTTTCTTCAATTATATCAACACTAACTCCTAGAATTTTTGCTACTTCAGATTCTCTGCCAATAATAGAACTTTCGATGTGTCCTTTTACTGTGGGTTCAATAAGTATTAAACGTTTGTCGACGCCTGGGACTCTAATGTTATTTCTGAGTTCATTTATGGTTACTAGGCCACCAAACTTATAGAATTCCCATTCCCTTTCCCTAAGCTTAACAAGTGGAAGTGTCACTACAGTTTTTTCATCTAAATATATATGAGCCTTTAGAGAGTGCCAGGGAGTGGCTTGAACTATTTGCCGAGAGTAAAAATCGAACCCAGCGCTATGCAACACCGATTCCACCTGAAAAGGAGATACTGTCTGAGGTATAACTATGTCTATGTCACTTTGAGGTGTAACATCCCCCCTTGCAATGCTACCATGGGCAATTGTCTGAATATTATATCTTGCCAGTAATTCCATTATTCTCAAGGCTTTTTCTCTAAGCTCTTTTAGAAGTTTCCATCTTTCCTCCGTGTAAATTACTTCTATCTTATCTCTCACTCTAATCGGCTTTCTTGCCATTTAACCTATAACCTCATATTTTTTATACTGAATTTTCAAATACCTCGCGTTCTAATTTATAAATTCACTTTATATTGGTTACCGATGGCTTTATATTGAAATTTTATCTTTCTCTAGTGAATTGTTTTTCATTTAATTTTGTCAGACATAAAATTTTTAGGTAAAAATTGGTTTGACGTGATGGGATGAACTATGAATTCGTTAATTATGACTTTATTGGTTTTCTGGCTTATGATTACACTTATTGGTCGATACTTAAACCTTGAGAAATATGGATTAGAGATTTCTCCGTTTGCAATTCTGTGGAAAACAAAGAAGTTTAATAATTTTATCAGGAAAATAGCAAAAAAATTCCCTTGGCTTTGGAAGAGGATATGGCTTATAGGCATACCTTTAGGAATTGCTTCCCTATTTTACGGATTTTATTTTTTATTTACTAACCTAATAAAATTTTTTGTGAACCCCTCAACAGCAGCGTCTGTTGTCCCAGTCTTGCCAGGTATTACCATCACAGGCAAAACATTGTATTATTTGTTTTTCGCTCTTGCTGTGTCGGTAACTGCTCATGAACTTGCCCACGGACTTGCAGCAGAAGCCGAAGAAATACCTGTGAGAAGCTCTGGCGCATTACTATTTATTTTAATACCGGGCGCATTTGTGGAATTGGATGAAGAAAGAATGAAGAAACAGGACGTCGTGAAAAGACTTAAAATTTTTAGCGCAGGATCAATGGCTAATCTAATTGTTGCAATGCTCTTTCTTATTTTGCTGATAAATTTTGAATTGCTGATTTTACCCCTATATGCGGCCCCTGCTGGTGTCTTAATTACCGATGTTGTAGAGGGAACCCCTGCTTCTGAAGTTTTCAAGCCTGGAGTTGTTATATTCGAAATAAATGGTACAATGGTTCATAATGTTGAAGAGTTTCATAATTATCTTGTAAATGTTAGTCCAAATCAAACTTTAGTGTTTAATACAAGTGAGGGAATTATCAGGTTAACAACAGCAAGACATCCTGTGAATTCTTCCAGGGGCTATATAGGTGTGTATACGTTTAACTATTATCCTTCTAAAAATATGTTTAGTAAAATGCTAGGAGTTATGGTTCCGTATTATCTTTTTGAGGTTGTAAATTGGACCTTTCTGCTTTCACTTAGCCTAGCAATTTTCAACATGCTACCCATACCCTTTTTTGATGGAGACAGAGTTGTCAGCGATTTGGTAAGGCACTGGGCGAAAAAACGTAATATCGATGAAAAGATGCCGAAGACCCTTAGAGTTGGATTTGCCGTCTTATCAATATCATTGTTGATTTTAAATTTTGTATTTACCTTTTTGAAGATTGGATTTAAAATTCCTTAGGTGGATGAATCTACGTGGGGAAATTTCAAACTCTATGTACTAAGTGTAAAAAAAGTCCAGCGATTTTCTTTAGGAAATATTCCGGTGAAAAATTGTGTAAAAAATGTTTTTTAGAATCCGTCGAAAACAGAGTAAAGGGAACTATTTCAAGATTTAAAATGTTTAGGGAAGAGGATCGAATTGCAGTTGGTGTCTCAGGTGGAAAAGATAGTGTTGCATTGCTTTACATTCTTAGTAAAATAGAGAGAGAATTTCCCAAGTCTGAACTAATTGCAATTACTATTGATGAGGGAATAAAAGGTTATAGAGAAGAAAGTTTAAGAATTGCTAGAAAAATTGCAAAGGATCTAGATGTTGAGCACGTCGTGTTTTCTTTTAAAGATCTTTTTGGCTATACTTTGGATTCTATATTTGAACGTTCTTTAAAGAAAGAAATAAGGCTTGCCCCATGTACCTATTGTGGAGTTTTAAGGAGGAAAGCATTGAATTTAGCTGCTAGAGAAGTTAATGCCAGTAAACTTGCAACTGCGCATAACTTAGATGATGAAGCTCAAACAATTCTCATTAATTTTTTAAGAGGAGATGTAGAGAGACTAGCTAGACTTGAGCCCATTCAATCAATCGTGCATCCAAAGTTCGTTCCCAGAGTAAAACCTTTAATGGAAGTCCCGGAAAATGAAGTTTCTCTTTACGTATATCTTAGAGAATTAGACTTTTTCTCTGCTCCGTGTCCTTATGCGAGATATGCTCTAAGAGGAGATATAAGAGACTTTTTAAACAAAATGGAAGAAAAGCGTCCCGGAACAAAATTTATTGTCTTAAACACACATCTTAAACTTCTACCATTTCTGAAACAAGCACTACGGGAAAAAGTTTCCCTGCAAGAATGTATCATTTGTGGGGAACCGACCCCACATAAGATATGTAAGGCGTGCGAGTTATTACAAAGGATTCAAAATTAAAGCATTTTTAAAACTTTTTTAGAAATATCCTCAACATGTCTTCGATCTGAAAGCGTAATACTGTATGTCTTTTTATTATTTGATATACGAACAATATATTCTGCGTTTTTTCTCTTTATTACAAATCTAACAACTTTAGATCCCATTATTAAACTTCTGGCATAGTTCATAAATTCCTCCACCGAAGAAAGTTTCAACAGTTACACCTCCAAAAACAATTCAAGATAAAACCATACCAACGCACATACTTAATAAAATTTCTTTATCAATTTTAAAACGAAAAGCTAATTAAACCAATAAAACATACTATTTCATGCGGCCGCGGGTAGGGCCGGGAAGTTACCGGTTTCCTGTAACCGCAAACCCGGTTTATGGCGGGGCCAGTAACCCGAGGGGCGATACCTAACCCCGATCGTAGGATCCGGTCTTACAGCAATGAAATCCCGTCCCGTGGGGCCGGCGGTGGCTGGGTCTCCCGCTTAGGCGGGAGTACTACGGCCTTTACCGGGGGAACCAGGCCAGGCCCGGGAGATGGAAAGTTTGTTGCCACCCGAAGGAGCAACCTAACCTCGGACGTTCGGCGCTCGCGGGGGCGCGGGGTAGAGACTGGAGACCGGAACACCGCGATCGGGAACGGTATCCACCCAAGGGAGCCGCGGCCGCGCTAAATAACTTTTATCCCATTCGAATTAAAAACCAAAATCTATTTCTTACACTAGATCCATATTATTTTGGCTGTATCTCAGAATAAACTATTCTAAGTAGTAACTTCCTTGGCTAAATAATTAATATAAGAATTTCTCGAAAACAATAAATAAGGAAAAATAATATCTATCTAAGGATGTGCCGGGGTATCCTAGAGGATAATGGTTTCCGGGGATCCTGGTAGGGAGCGGTCCGTTACGGTTTCCGTCGCGGGCTCAAGCCTGCTATCCTTAAAGGGGCTGATAGCCCGTGGCCGTTGTGCCGCGTGGGTTCAAATCCCACCCCCGGCGCCATATCGTTTTTTGAGGTGAAAATTGTGTTTAAGGTTTATGATTTATTTTGTGGTGCTGGTGGTTTTTCACGTGGCTTTGTAGAAGAAGGATTTAAGATTATAGGGGCAATCGATAATTTTCCCCCCGTTGCTGAAACTTATAGATATAACTTCCCAGATGTAACCTTAGTTGCCGAGGATATCAAAGAGGTTCATCCTCTCGTTTTTTTGGAAATTGTAGGAGAAGAACCCGATGTTATTATAGGTTCCCCTCCATGCGAGCCTTTTACCGCTGCTAACATTAAAAGACTAGAAAATCCTTTAGATAGACTTTATAAAGATCCTATTGGAAGACTTACTTTGACTTTTATTCGTTTTGTTGGGGATTTACAGCCGAAGGTTTTTATCATGGAAAATGTGCCTCAGATTACCGAGGGTCTCTTAAAAGACGCTATAAGAAAAGAATTCGAACGTGTTGGGTATTCAAAGATATATTTTAATCTCTTAAGAGCTGAGAGGTACGGTAACCCTTCTAGACGTTCAAGAATGTTTATCTCTAACATAAAGCTCTCTCCGAGGCCCGTCAAAAAGAAGGTTACGGTTATTGAAGCTATCGGTGACTTACCAAGCCCTGAGGAGATACATGACATACCCAATCATGAATGGCATCCAATACCCAAACGGAAGAGGAGGAAAATTGTTTCTCTTGGATGGGGCGAATCTCTTGTCTTCTATAGAGGATCTAAAGGTAAAGTTTACACAAATTGGACCAGGTTGCATCCATACAGAGTTGCTCCAACTGTATTGGGCAATTCTCGGTTTATTCATCCATTTGAAGACCGTTTCCTGACCGTTAGAGAACATGCTCGCTTAATGAGCTTTCCAGATAACCATATATTCTTTGGAGGTAGATCTGTTCAATACGAAGAAGTTGGTGAAGCTGTTCCCGTTGTTTTAGCCCGTGTTATTGCTCAAGAAGTCAAAAAATTTTTAGTAGAAAATTAATTAAATAGTATTATTATCCAAACCGGAGGATGACCGTCATGGAGCAACTTTTCGTAGTTTTGCATAACGTACACAGTACCCAAAGAATTAAAGACATGGCTAAACTTGTAATCGGCTTTGGTTTAAAATCTCTTATAGTATCCAAAGCTGAGGGGGCTGCTGCCATCTCCGGCATCCCCGAAGCTCAGAAAATCATGTACAAGGAAAAAAGATCTTTGCTGTGTTTCCCAGACCTGCCCGATGTTATTGAATTGCTGAAACCAGAAGAGATTTGTGTTTTCGTTCCACAGCGATTTGCTAAGGAAACGTACAATCCAAGTAAAATTGCCGCACAATTAAAGGAAGGAAGAAAAATTTTGTTCGTATTCGGTGGTAGTGAACCAGGTCTATCAAAAAGGGAGATGGATCTCGGCAGGACAATGTCATTGGACGTGGTTGATGATATAGGACCCGTAGGAACTGCGGCTATTGTTCTTTATGAACTGATGAAATCTTTTAAATCAAATGAATAGAAAGATTTATTTTCTACATTATAAAGGTAAACTTGGGCCCGTGGTCTAGAGTACGGGTGTCTTATTACCCGTCCGGGTAACCCGGCTATGACGCCGCCCTCACACGGCGGAAGTCCCGGGTTCAAATCCCGGCGGGCCCACCAACGTTTTAAAATTTAAGGTATGGAATGTTAGTACCTATCTAACCTTAACAGTTGGTTCCTTTAGCATGTCTAGTTCTTTTAGCCATTTTTTAATTTCTTTTGCTTTAAATGCTTTCATTGGAATTTTTGGTAAATATTTTCCTATCTCTGCTATTAATCCTTGGGCTGTGGTGCCAGGTTTACATACAACAGCATGTTCTAAGAGTCCTAATCTTTCTATGTTTAAGATGTCCCTTAGATGTCCTGACCTTATTATTGCTTTTCTAATCATCTGTCTGGTGGCTCCACAGACTAATATCCTATCGACTTCTTGTTTTATCCATTTCTTGTACTTCTTTACTTGGCTTTCGCTTAACTCTGCTTCTATTGTTCCGAGGCTTTCATCTATGTCCCTTATTTTGACTTCCAGAGGTAGGTTATTCATGAAGGCGTATTTTTTTACTATTTGTCTCGTGGAAACTATGTGACCTTTTGCTAATTGTCTTCTTAAGACGTACAGAGGTATTAGGGCGTCCTTTGGATGGGGGTCGATAATGCCGATATCTACGTATACGCCATAGCCGTATTCTTCCACATCTACGAGTTTTCCTTTTATGATATCTCCTTTTTTGAGTTGGTTAATTAGAGTAGTTGTGTAAAATTCTTTTGCTAAGTAATTTTTTGCGGCTTCTGCATCTTCTCCATTTAAAACTACTTTTATCCAGTTTTTTTCAGCCCTTTCCAACTTTAATATTTTTACGTTAAGATCCTTTAATAACCTCAATATTATGTGTTTAAATGCTTTAATTGCAGCATTTTTGTTGGGTCCATAGGCCTTCTCCAGTAAGATTACTGATTGAATTGGCATTTTTTCACATCCAATGACTCTCGTTAGCTTGATGTACCGTTTATCTCTTTTTCTAATTCTTTGATTTTTTCCTCTAATACTTTTATTATCTCTGAGTTATCGAAGTGCTGGAGCATATTTCCACATTTTGGGCATTTAAAAGAGCTTTCCATGGCTTCCTCGAATGTTAGTCTAGTGTCCCCGTCGTTTGGGCAGTAAAAGAACATTTTACTTTTTTCGTATTCTAATCTTTCTTTTAATTTTTCCAAAACGAGTTTTTTTCTACTTTTTATAAGGTCGTAAATTCTTTCCTTATTTATTTTCCAGAAATATGTGAACCAGCCCGTGTTATCATCTCTTATTCGACGGTAAGTAGCTAAATTAAAATTATGAAGTTTATAAAGGATTTTTCTTACGTCATTTAGTTTTATTCCTGTTTCTTGGGAGATTTCTTCATCTGTGGCTTCCTTTCTCTTTGAAAGAGCGATAGCTACGCGTACCGCATCTTCTCCGACTAGTTCCTCGACTACGGACACAAATACATCGTTCTTTGTTTCTTTTGTTGGTTTTTGTTGTTTTTCATGCATTAATTGCACCACTTTATCATTTTTCATCGCTGTTGCTACTCCGCTCTCTCCGAGTTTCAAATTAAATTAGGAGAGTTCTTAGTATAAATCTTTACATTTACCATCTAGGATATAATAAGTATTAAAAGAGTAGAGAACTAAATTTTGGACTAAAGCGTAATTAATAATTGATGTTTCAACATGATATATGATATATGGAGGTTGTTTCAAATTTGAAAAATAAAGATTACGTCATATATGTTTTACGCTTAGGACATCGGACTGAGAGAGATAAAAGAATTACAACACATGTTGGTTTGGTTAGTAGAGCCTTTGGTGCAGATGGGATTTTTATTGCTGGAGAAAGAGATGAAAATGTAAAGAAGTCTTTGGAAAAAGTTGTGATGACATGGGGTGGCCCATTCCGTGTGGAAATAGGTGTTTCCGCAAAAAAGTTTATACGCGAGTGGAAGTTACGAGGTGGAGAAATCATACATCTAACGATGTATGGTATACCTCTTCCCGACGTAATAGAAGAAATAAGAAAATCTAAAAAAGATAAACTTGTCGTGGTTGGCGCAGAAAAAGTGCCTCCATGGGTTTTTGATGCAGCCGATTGGAATGTGTCAATTACAAACCAACCGCACAGCGAAGTAGCAGCCCTAGCTATCTTTCTTCACGAACTTTTTGAGGGAAGAGAGTTTGAATTTGAATTTGAAGATGCAAAAATTAAAGTCATACCATCTATTAGAGGGAAAAAGATTGTGAAAGTAGAAAAGGTGCGGAATTAATGTATTATTTCTATTGTTCCTCCCGCATTTTCTATTATTCTTCTAAAATACTCAGACGATTGAGGTAACGCTTCAAATCTCACTTCAATTTTATTGTTAAAATATGTAATATGCTTTACGTTCCCTCTGTTATATATATGAGAGACTAAAAGGTTGGTATCGGGTTTTAGGGGAAAACAAGCCCTTATTTGGATGCATTTTGGCAGCAATTGTTCCGCCTTAATACATAGTTTGTCAAGATTATAACCGTAAAGAGCTGAGATAGGTACCGGGTTCGGGGTATATTCCTCTATTTTTGATAGAATTTCCTTTATTTCTTTTGAGGACAGTTTGTCTATTTTATTTAGGGCCGTAATAATTGGTTTTTCTGCTGCACCAACTTCTTCTAGAACCTTATTGGCCGTGCTTATTTTTCTTATGATCTCTTGTATTGGTTCACTTGCATCAACAACTAATATAATTAAGTCAGCTAGTGTAATTTCTTCTAGCGTAGATTTAAAGGCTTCAATAACTAAATGTGGTAGATCTTCGATAAACCCTATTGTATCACTTAAAAGAACTTTTCTTCCATTAAATTGTGCAAATCTGGTATAGGTACCCAAAGTAGTAAATAATTTGTCATCTGCCGGGACGTTAGATTTAGTTAGTCTGTTTAGTAATGTAGATTTTCCAGCGTTGCTATATCCGGCCAGAGCTACAAGAGAAAATCCTAACTCTCTTCTGATTTTCCTTCTTTCTTCTCTTTCATATCTTATTTTTTCGAGTTCCCTTTCTATTTTAGCTATTCTTTTTCTAATCATTCGTTCATATTTAGCCGTTTGATAGTATCCTGGACCGTGAAAGCCTGGAAACTCTTCTCTTTTCGCGTATTTAACGTACATTTTTAGTTTTGGAAGGAGGTATCTTAATTGTGCTAATTCTATTTGAAGTTTTGCTTCTTTCGTCCCCGCTCTTTTTGTGAATATTTCAAGAATAAGCTGAATTCTATCAACAACTTCTATTTTAGTTAGGTTCTCTAGATTTATCGCCTGATTGGGTCTTAATTCTTTATTGAAGATTATTTTGTCTGGTTTTAAAGCTTCTACCATTTCCACAAGTTCCTTTACCTTTCCTTTCCCCAAATAGTAAGCTGGGTCTGGTATACGCCGTAGTTGTCGAAAAATTCCTACTATTTCGTAACCAGCTGCTTTTGCTAGTTCTATGAACTCTTTTGTTCTGTTATCATCAATAGACTTAACTACTTCGACTAACAGTGCCTTCATTAGATCACCGTTTACTTTTCTTCTTTTTGAGAACTATAGCGTCTCCTAAAGTTAATGAAATTTCTTTTGGAGGTGGAGGTGGAGTTTCAGGTACCTTTGATATTGGTACTATAAGTTTTATGTTTAGTGTTTTTTCTAGTTTTTTAATAATGTCAAATGATGGAATAATCTCCATAGTTTCAATTTTTTTTATTATTGATTCTCTTTCCTTGATTTCCCTAGCCAAGTCTTCTTGCTTCCAACCTAACTTTTCTCTTGCTTTTTTAACTTTTTCTCCAAAGTTTTCTACTAATTCGTACTCCTCCTCGAAAAATGTAAGTCTAGATCCACGTCTCGCCTCTTTTCTAATAGGTCTTTTGGGGGTTTTTATTGCTTTTTTTGTTAATGTTTTGCGTGGCGTTTGTGGTGTTGGAATTTCTGACCCAAATTTAGCACAAATCTGACATACAACCAATTTGGCGCCTTCAACAAATATATATCTAGGTGTCCCTTGAATTTTTCGTCCACAGATTTCACATCTCAAATTTGCGACGCCTCCAAAACCACGACAAGAATATATAGGGTCTTGAACTTCTTATAACTTCGACGGAGGGACTTTGTTGCCCAACTCAACTGAGTCTAAAAAAAGAGTATATGTTGACGATGAAGATATTTCCTATCTTCTTAGTTATACAAAGCATTTAGAAAGGAAATTAAGGACACTTGAGACCGAGAAACAACTACTGGACGCTGAGAGAGTGCGTCTGGAAAGAGTATTAAATGCTTTAAGAATGGAAATTGAGAGATTAAAATACCCACCCTTAATTGCCGCGACAGTTACTGAAATTTTATCAGACGGTAGAGTAATAGTTAAGAGTTCTACTGGTCCAAATTTTGTAGTTCATGTATCACCAATGGTTCCCCGTGAAAAGATTTACCCCGGAGTCAGAGTTGCCCTTAATCAGAGAACATTCGCTGTTGTTGAAATTCTTCCACCTGCCTACGATCCTTTTGTAAGAGGCATGGAAGTGGAAGAATCGCCGCCAGTGACCTATGATGACATCGGAGGATTACACGAGCAAATAAGGGAAGTAAGGGAGTGCGTAGAACTGCCCTTAACTCATCCCGAGCTTTTCGAGCAAGTCGGGATTGACCCTCCAAAAGGGGTACTTTTTTGCGGCCCTCCCGGAACCGGGAAAACCTTGGTTGCTAGAGCGGTTGCTCACGAGACTAAAGCCACCTTCATAAGGGTGATAGCATCAGAGCTTGTCCAAAAGTATATTGGGGAAGGAGCTAGACTAGTAAGAGAAATATTTCATTTAGCACGTAAAAAGGCGCCAAGCATAGTTTTTATAGATGAAATAGATGCAATTGGCTCAAAAAGATACGATGTTACAACTAGTGGTGATAGGGAGGTACAAAGGACATTAATGCAGCTTCTTAGCACCCTGGATGGCTTTGATGCGAGAGGTGACGTTAGGATTTTAGCTGCAACCAATAGGCTTGATATGTTGGACCCGGCTTTATTAAGACCCGGTAGATTTGACAGAATAATAGAATTCCCTCTTCCAAATAAACAAGGTCGATTTGAAATTTTTCAAATTCACACGAGACGGATGAACCTTGCCGATGACGTAGATTTAAGAGAGCTAGCAAGAATCACAGAAGGAGCTAGTGGAGCAGATATTAAGGCAATTTGTACCGAAGCTGGAGTGTTTGCAATAAGGGAAAGGAGAATTAAAGTAACCTTCTCCGATTTTCTAAAGGCAATTGACAAAGTTTTAAAAAGAAAGAATGAGAAAAAATCTGGAGTCAAGAACGAAATGTATGGTTAGGGGATAATTATGATTCCACGCAGAATGAGCCCAAAAATGATGAAAAAACTTATGAAACAAATGGGAATAAAAATACAAGAAATAACTGGAGTAAAAGAGGTAATAATAAGACTAAATGACAGTGAACTCATTATCAAAAATCCTCAGGTAACTTTGATGAAGGTTAGTGGACAAGACCTTTACCAAATTCTGGGACAAACAGAAAAAAGAGCTATAGATAAAGAGAAAGAATTAGAAATTCCTATGGAGGACATTCAGCTAGTTGCTGCACAAGCAGGAGTTACTATCGATGAAGCAAAAAAAGCTTTAGAGCAAACCGGCGGAGATTTAGCGCAAGCAATTCTATTGCTAAAATCTTCAAAAGATACAAGTAAATAGAAGTGGGTTAAATAGCCGCCTCGATTCGTTCCTCCGATTTCTTCTCTAATAGACTTTTAATTCGCTTAAGTCTAAAGAAGTCTTCCCTTTCCATTTCCTCTAAGTAAAACTCTATGTATCTTATTGTATTTTCTATTTTGGGGATAATTACATATTTTAAGGCGTTAACTCTTCTTTTGGTTTTCTTTATTTCCTCCGCAAGTCTTCTGACTGCTCCCTCTATCTCAGCTAATCTAAGAATTGTTCTTAGTGCTTTTCTAAATTTTTTAATCGTAGTATCGAGCTTAGACGATGTATCAACAAAACTGTAAAGCATAGTTTCTTGGTCCTGTTTTTCCTTAACTTTTAAAAGAGGGACTCTAACTCCCATTATATTTCTCATCTTTACCTCTAATTCTAGTGCTTGAGGAATATTATTTGCGATTTCCTCAAGCATTAAGGGACCCATAAGCATTTTTACTTCTGATAATTCCTTAAACGCCTCCCTTATACTTTCGTTAACTTCCTCTCTTATTTTATACATTTTCTCAAGTACATCTCGAAATTCCATAATTAATGCGTCTCTTTTTTCTTCAAGTAAATCTCTACCTTTCTCTGCAAGCACTTTACGTCTTCTAAGTATGAGGAGTTCCATTCTAGCTTAGGGTGCAAAATTTTCGCACCCTAAGTTTCTAGTTGGCGGAACTCCTCGTATGATCTCAGATGCCATTTCACCACCACCCCATCAACTTAAATTTCAGGTTAGTAAACGGTTCATTGCAGGAATATGCCTTGTTTTCAATTTGTTTTTATTAATTTTAAATTTACTGTCATAACTATGCTGTAATTTTACGAAAAGAGAAAAACTATTATGAAGAGAATAATCCCAACTATGCAGGCAATAAACCATTCTAATAGTATTTTGTCTATGTTCTCTTGTTGTTCCTTAATTTTTCCAGCAGTGCCTAAGGTTATGCCAAAGAGGTAAATAAATGTGAGAAACATTGCCGATGAGAGAGAATCAAACCCTTTAAATGCAATATATATGGCGCTTGAAATAAAAATTGCAAAGAATGCTATCGAAGTCGCATGCAACAATTTAGTGATCTTTACGGTAGGAAGACTCAAATCTTATCCCTCTTAAGGTTGTTCAGTGTTGTTAACATCATACAACTTTGTATAGATAAATGTGTCTAAAATTCGCGTAAGTTATCACATACTACATTGGAGTTTAAATTTTAAGATAAAATTAATAAAAATGGATAAAAATGAAAAGGATTCTCATTATTGGTTCCTTAGCTATTTTAATTATGTTTATTTGCATTAATTTGTTCTCTGCATCTGAAGTTCATGGACAGGAAATAATAACTGCTTATAGAGGGCAAACAATTATACTTTCCGCGGTCTTAGAAGACGATTTAGGAAATCCCGTTGCAAACGAAACAATATATTTCTACGACGAGACTAATGACATATATTTAGGAAGTGCCATAACGGATGAAAATGGAAATGCAGAAATATTGTGGTCAATACCCAAAAATTATACCTTAGGTCCAGTTACATTAAATGCAACATTCCAAGGAAACCTTGAGAAAAATTTAAAGCCTTCTTATCAGGCTTTTCAACTAGTGTTAAAGTCAAAAACCTATATTTTAGCGTTAGTTACTGATACAACACTAGATCCTAATGATTACATAGTGGCTCCAGGAGACGAGGTTATTGTCAATGTTACAGTTGTTGACGATAATGGACGGCCTGTTAAGGCAATTAATGTGTCATTACTCGAAAATGATAAGATAGTTGACCAAGAAAACGCTAATGAAAATGGAGAGGCAGTACTTAGGTACCAGCTTCCACTAGAAATATCTACAAACCAAATTGAATTGCTCGTGCAAGCTGGTCCCTACCAATATTATGAGAAAAGTGAGTATTCTATAACACTTTACATCCAAAAAGTAAAGACTAATATGACTATTTTAAAGGTAGAGCCCATAACAGTTTACAGAAACCAAAGTGTAACAATATTAGGCAAATTAGTTGATGAAGAAGAAAACCCTTTAATAAATGCAGCAATCTATATTAAAACCGAAGAAAGAAATATTTCATTAACTTGGACGAACATATCAGGATTTTTTGAAGCAACTTTTCACGTATCGAACTCCATAAAGCCAGGAAAATACGTGTATACTGTTTTATTTACCGGGTCACCAAGGTACGAAAGCGTTGAAAAAAACGTTACACTTATAGTTAAAAGTAATACAACTATTTGTTTTAATCTCGAGAACGTAACTGCAATTTACGGTCAAATCGCAAAAGTGAACGTGACTCTAATCGATGATCGTAAGCAACCTGTACCATTTAAGAGGTTAATAATTTTTGATGAACAAAATAATTTGTTGACTAGTACCCTTACGGATGAAAATGGTCATGCTACCATACAATGGTTTGTGTACCAGAAGAGAGGATGTAAAAACATTACAGTTATTTTTTCAGGTGATGAATTTTATAACCCAACTACGCTTAAAATTCCATTAATAGTTTTTGAACGCCCACTTCTCGTCGTCATAAAGGAAAACAATATCACATTAGTTACTAGAAACATGCAAATCTCCATATTGATCTATCTTAGCTCACCAGAAAACCAGTCACTCCAAAATCAATTTGTATACGTATATGATGTTGTAAATTGTGTATGCATAGGAAACGTCACTACGGACCGGTTTGGAAAAGCTAAATTTACATATACTGTGCCAAATGATACTGCTCTTGGACAATTAATAATAAAAGTGGTATATTTGGGAAATCTAGAAGACTATTTTTTGCGTGTCGAAAAATACGTAATTTACACCGTTGTTGAGAAAATACCCACGAAGTTGATCTTAAGTGCACCTAGAGAGGTGAAAGTTGGCGAAACTATAACGGGTGAAATCAAGCTACAAACAATAGAAGGGGTGCCAATAAGCTATGAAAAGGTTACGATATACCTTAACAACTCGCTATTGTCAGTCCTAAAGACAGATAAGGATGGAAAAGCATTAGTAAAATTTGAAGCTCCATCCGGCGTTTCAATAATAATTGTTTCACTCAAATATAATGGTTCAGAGTTTTACATGGCATCTACATATTCCATGCAAATTAAAATAATAACACCTAGGTCTGTCATTTTCTTTTTAAAGGGTAAGGAAGCTTTTAAAGTTATTTGCACATTTTGTCTTTTAGGAATTTTCGTAGCGATACGCAAGTGGAAATCCTCTAGTGAAATTATAGTCGTTTAGTACTAAGAGATGAGAAAAGTGAAGAATTTAATCTTGTATATTGCAGCAAAGATTGAAAAACTCAGCTTTTTATTAAAAATTGAAAGAAAATTATTCGGAAAACCTGATGAAAAATTGTCAAAATATTTAAAGAAGCGTTTCGGTTTCTCTTTAGAAGCACTAATGACTACCGCCCTTATGTCTGGTTTGTTTTTCGGAGCTGTTTCTTTTTTATTTTTGATAAAAAGGAATCTTTTGCTAGCAACTGTACTTTCCACTCTTATATTTTGTGTCATATTTGTTTTGATCAAAAATTCCATTACTTCAACCTATAAGTATGAAAGAAATATTCTAGCTAGTTTGGCTCCCCTTGTATTTTACGAGTTTTCGCTAAATCTTGAAATAGGTTCGGTATTCGAAGCGCTGCAAAGTATCTCTAGCTCGAAATATCCAATAATCTCTCGGAATTTTAAAGAAATCTTATTTAAGATTTCTTTAGGCCAAAAACCGGAAAAACAGCTATTACATTACGCATTTACACAGCCTTCAAATGATTTTAAAATTGCCCTGCTAACTGTCCTAAACATCAACAAAAAAGCAATTGACATTGGGAAATATTTTCAAGAAGCAGAAAACGAGTACGAAAAGGTAAATAAAGAAATAGAAATAAGGATTTTATTGACTATAATTATTTCTACTTTTTTGCCACTCTTATTAACCATGATCTACGTGTTTTGGGATTATCCCTGGCTTATCTTTACCGTTCCATTAACCCAGCTGCTTTTCCACATATTTTCAAGCAAAGGTTATCGAACGTTTGTATTAGAAAGGATGATCACAGCAGGGAATGAGCTAAGTGAGCTAGAAGAATGCGCCGAATTTCTAGAAGTTTACGGTAAATTTCTTGGGCTTGGTTACTCTCCAGAGAGAGCTTTAACAAAAACCGTTGGAATCGTCTCGGAAAAAACAAGGAAAAAATTAAATATTATCATTAGGAGGATATATTCTGATCTAGTCCCACTAAGAATCGCATGGTCAGATTTCATAACGAATTTTAAGCATCCTTTTGCTACGATTTCATTAAAAATTGTTAATAAAATGATAGAGAAAAGTTCAAAAGATGCAGGGGAAAAGATTCTTAAGATTGCTGCAAAATTGAGAGAAAAAGCGATACTTGAAAGAAAGAGAGAAACTTTGATAAGTACCCAACAATTGAAGGCAAAGATTATTACCTTAGCTTCAGCCTTGCTACTAGGTTTTGTGGCATCATTAATTCCGATAGTAATATACTCTTCGGCATTTGTTTTCGGTAAGCTTTCGATTTCCTCCGTAAACAATTTATCAATTGCAACGCCCTTACTAATGGCGGCGGTTATTATGACATATACAAACTGTAAAGCAACTGTCGATAAGAATGTAAAGCTACAAGTGATGTTGGCAGTTTTAGCTTTTCTCCTTGCATACAGCGTAAATTCCTTCCTTCAACATTTGATATAACCTGCCATAACATTAAATTGTAACGGTAAAGATATGAGTGAAGATACAGTATTAGTAGGTTGAGGTGTTGTTAATTTGTATAAGTATATTGTGCAAGTTAAAGGCCTTGAGTTTCTTACGGATGAAGAAAAGATCGAGGTAAATGATCTTATTGCTAGACGAGCAGAAAAATACAACAAGCTACTTGATAAGATCAACTACCTAAAAATAAGTGTACAGGTTCTCCACCAAAAGAGTGAAGGCCCAACTTTATACTCTATTCAAACACAGTTATCAATACCAGGCAAAACCTTCGAAAGTTCCTCAAAAGCATGGGATGCAAGAACCGCACTTATGCACGCATTAGTTAGATTGGAAAGTTCAATTAGAAAGTTCAAAAGTAGAAGAGAGGAGAAAAGAAAATAAAATGCAATCCATAAAGGAAGAACTTTTAAAAGTAAAACATAAAATAAGAGAAGCAAGAAGATTAGAGAGACAAAAAGAATATAGAAAAGCTGCCAGAGAAGCTTTAGAAGCTGCAGAAATTCTTACAAATATAGCTAAGAGAGAAGACATCAATGAAAAATTAAAAGAGCAACTATGTGATAGGGCGGAAAAGGTATTAACTTGGGTAAGAATACTAAAAGATACTACAGTTCTTAAGACGTCTTTACGAGAAAAACAAGTAATAAAGACCGTAACCACATTTTGCGAACCAAAAATTAGAAGTGTGTATTTAATATATGAAGATGGAACCCCGATTTATTTTCACATTCTTGATAGCATGTCATCTGATCCATTGCTTGTTTCAGGAGCTCTAGCGGGAATTTCAACATTAATAAGAGAAATAACACAGACTAAAAATGGTTTAAAGAAAATAGACTACGGTGATGGAGAAATTATATTTGAAAGAGGGAAAAAAATTACAATGGCTGTGTTTACAACTTTATCAACCGAAGAAATGAGAAATAAAATAGCAAAAGCCATAAAAAAGATTGAGACGCGTTATAAGGATATTTTAGAGAATTGGAATGGAGACTTATCAAAATTCGGAGATTTACAAAAGGAACTTGAGGAACTTTTAGAGAGCAAATAAAATAGTCTGCGCATTTTCTATATACTGTGCATAAGTGGAAGATTAAAGCAGGTAGGAAAGTTTTTAAGTCTTACAATTATCTAAAGTACACAAGAAAAGTATACTAAA
>Ga0180300_10000100_pt1 | contig 30959 bp, 29 predicted proteins | sample GuaBasSediGuay15_FD_121798 | JGI IMG/M metagenome (GOLD analysis project Ga0180300, IMG submission 121798) | Subseafloor sediment microbial communities from Guaymas Basin, Gulf of California, Mexico - Guay15, Core 4569-2, 21-24 cm | ecosystem: Environmental > Aquatic > Marine > Hydrothermal...
GGTTTGAAGTATATAAACTTTATTTGCTTTATTTTATATGTTCCTTTTTTATAAGGTTGTTCTTGTACGGACAAAGATCCTGAAAGAAGCATTCGTGGCATTTTGGGCCTATTGGTCTGCAAATACTTTTCCCGTGATCTACCATTGCGTGGTTTACATATATCCACAAGTCCTCCGGGATCAACTTTTTTAAATACTCCTCAACTTTCTCTGGCGCAACTGTTGGAGGGGCTAAGCCTAAGCGTTTGCTTATTCTGTTCACGTGGGTATCAACAGGGATAGTTTGTTTTCCAAATCCGTAAGCTAAGACAATGTTTGCGCACTTTCTTCCAATTCCTGGAAGTTTCATAAGTTCCTCAATTTTATCTGGGACTTTTCCACGATATTCTCTCAAAATTATCTGGGAAGTTCGGACTATCCATTCCCCTTTGGTTTTCCATAGACCAACACCATTGTTTCTTAAAAACTCTTGCATTTCTTCTACGGATGTATTGGCAATGTTTTCAATATTCTTGTATTTTTTGAAGAGCACCTCCCATACCTTGTTTGTAACCTCATCTCTCATTCTTTGCGAGATTATACAGTGAATGAGTGTTTTATAGGGATCTCCAATTAGGAGTTTTTCTCTTTGATAGTGATTTATCAGGCGTTTCACTATCTCTTGGGCTCTCCTTTTCTTCTCTTCCCAGTTTTCTTCAAAGGTGAATGATTGTGAGTTTTTTGCCGCCATTATGGATCACCGTTATAATTCCATCTGAGATTTTGACCTCTTTGAGATTCTCGAACTCTTGATTAAAAATCTTATGTCCTTTTTGGTTTAAAATTAGAATACCATCTTCGAAAATTGTTACAATGCCTTTTTCAAATATATACACCTCTTGGATTTCTTCATCAAACTCAAGGGTTAAGCTGAATATTTCTCTTTCAGTAAGTTCTATTCTAGTACCTTCGGTTATTTTCGTGACTTTTGGTTCACTGTAGATCACTTTAAATGGAAGAGGCTTCCCTAGGAGGTCTATTTCTATATTGCTCCCTTCCTTAATCTCTTTTCCCATAAGTTTTGCTTTTATAATTTCAATGAACTCTGGAGTTAGAGGAGTATCGAAAAGAGGTTTTAACACAACCTTCATTTCATTCACCTACTTTTTCTTCTCTTTTCTTGTAATAAGATTTTTGAATCATAACATTTATAACCGATATGTCGTTAGACATATCTGGTGATGTATGTGGAAAGACCAAAATATAAGGGTCGCCTTAAATTGCTTATTCTTCACTTACTAGAAGAGGGCCCGCATCATGGTTATGGGATAATGGCAGAACTCGAAAGTCGATATGGGATCCCAAGTCCAAGCGCTGGATCTATATATCCAATTTTGTCAAGTTTGAAAAAACAAAGCCTGATTGAAGTGGTTAGGGAAGACAAACGGGAAAAAAAGCTTTACCAAATAACAGATAAAGGGAGAGAATATCTTAAGAGCCACAAAGAAGAGGTTGAGGAGACTATTAAAATGATAGAATCATTTAGAGAATTTGGGAATTTGGGAGGGAATAAACTCAAAGAAGCAATTAAGGAAGTTTTTATGGCCCTTCCATCACTCACAGAGGAACAAAAAAAAGCACTTTCAGATGAGATTGAGGAATTTACGAGGAAAATTAGATTAATAATCTTGGGGGGGAAGTGAAATGTATGCTATTGAAGTTGAAAATTTGGTAAAGAAATATGGGGATTTTGAAGCTGTTAAGGGTATCTCGTTTAAAGTAAATAGGGGAGAGATATTTGGATTTTTGGGCCCCAATGGAGCAGGTAAGACAACTACTGTTCATGTACTTACCACTCTCCTTAGATTAACCTCTGGAAAAGCCACTGTAGCGGGACACGATGTTGTAAAGGAGCCAATGGAGGTTAGGAAAAGGATTGGCATTGTATTTCAGGATCCTAGCTTGGATAGGGAGTTGACGGCTTATGAGAACATGTATATTCATGGAAGAATTTATGGGTTAACTGGAAATAAGCTGGAAGAAAAGATAGAAAGGCTCCTTAAATTTGTTGAATTATGGGAGTTCAGAGATAAACCCGTAAAGACGTTCAGTGGAGGTATGCAGAGGAGACTCGAAATAGCACGTTCACTTCTTCATGAGCCAGAAATCCTATTCTTAGACGAGCCTACAATAGGTCTTGATCCTCAAACAAGGGCTCACATCTGGGATTACATCAAAGCAATGAAAGAGGAACACAACATGACGATTTTCCTAACCACACATTATATGGATGAGGCCGAGCAGCTAGCAGACAGAATTGCTATAATTGATCATGGTAAGATAATTGCGGAAGGAACGGCCAATGAGTTGAAAAAATTGGTTGGTAATGATGTAGTGTATCTTAAACTTGAAGCTCCAGAAGAAGTTAAATGCCTAAAAGCGGAGTTTATCAAGGGTTGTAAAATTCTAGCTGACGGAAAGGTGCAATTAGAAGTGGAAAATGCTGCAGAAGCTCTCCCAAAGCTCTTTACTTTGGTCCAGCACTTAGGAGTTAAAATTCTTGAGGTTACCTATCACAGGCCTACGCTTAATGATGTTTTCTTACACTTAACTGGAAGAGAGATAAGAGAAGAAAGTGGAGAAAATCCATTCAAGATAGTTCGCATGAGGGTGAGAAGGTGATGAAAATGAGGGTGTTTATCACTATGATTTACAGGCAGACAAAGCGCTTTTTTAGAGCAAGGTCAAGAGTAATGGGAATGATAATAAATCCTCTGATCTGGTTAGTGTTTTTTGGTCTTGGGTGGAGTAAAGTTTTCGACAATCCCATGGCCAGGACTATATTTGGAGGGGTTGATTATCTCACTTTCCTAGCACCGGGTATATTTGCCATGACCATATTCAATCAGAGCTTTGTGAGCGGTGTAAGCGTTATATGGGATAAGCAATTTGGCTTTTTAAAGGAGGTGTTGGTAGCACCAGCTTCAAGAAAAGAAACTATTCTAGGGAGGTTAACAGGAGATTCACTCCTCACAACAATCCAAGGCTTTATAATACTCCTATTGACATTCTTATTGGCAGAAAATCTTAAAATTTCCGGAATAATCCCTGCCCTTTTAATAGGCTTTCTCTTGGCTATAGCGTTCTCTGGGTTTGGGACAAGTCTGGCCCTCAAAATGGAAAGTATGGAAGGATTTCAGATGATAATGATGGTTTTAATGTTGCCACTCACGTTCCTCAGCGGGGCCATATATCCAATAGAAGCTATGCCAAGCTGGATGAAGGCTTTGGCTTATATAAACCCACTAACCTATGCAGTGGATGGAGCTCGCTATTATCTCGTAGGAGCAAATGTTACCAAGTTTTCCATAACAATTGACTGGGCAGTGTTGAGTCTCATTGCAGTTGTATTAGTCAGTCTTGCCATGGTGGAATTTGAAAAAGCGACTATTGATTGAGTTCTTTTTTATTTTTGAATTTTTCGTAACTTATTTTCAAGGCCTGTAATACTGGAAGCGATTGTCCAGCAAAAAATGTCAACATAGCTCCTCCGCCCGTGCTTATATGAGAAATTCCTTTTATGTTGTATTGATATATGCTGGCTATGCTATGTCCCCCTCCCACTATAGAAAATGCTTTGCTCTCTCCTATTGCTTTAAATACTTCTATTGTGCCTTTAGCAAATTCTTCAATCTCAAATACTCCCATTGGGCCGTTGGCCACTATTATACTTGCTTCTTTTAGGATCTCGCTATACTTTTCTATTGTTCTGCTTCCAATGTCCAAAATTGGCCTTTCATCAAATATCCATTTTTTGTCACTTAGCAGGTCTATTTCTACTCTCTCTCCTTTGTATTCAACGGCAAAATCTATGGGGGTTCTTATATATGGATAAAATTCATTTAAAATATTTTCTGCTCGATCTACAAGTTTTATTAATTCCCTTTCACCTAGAAAGTTAATATTGGCATTCCCTAAGTCAAACCCTTTAGCGAGAGTGAATATGTGTCCCACTAAACCTCCAGTTAAAATTAGATCTGCCTTCTCATTTCTTAGCACATTCTCTACAACGTTTAAGGAGTCTTCTACCTTAGCACCTCCAAGTACATAGATTTTAGGTCTTTCTAGGGTTTCATAGGCCCTTGTTAGGGCTTTTATTTCTTTTTCCATTAGGAAACCGGAGATCATGGGCCTCATTCTTGCAAATCCAACTAATGAAGGTTGAGATCGGTGAGCAGCAGCGAACGCCTCGTTTACAACATAGTCAATTAAGGGAGATAATTTTCTAACAAAATGCGTTCTCTCGCAATATTCCAGTGGTTTTTGTTTTGTTTCTTCTGCTGCAAATCTAAGGTTTTCGAGCATTAAAACTTCACTGGGCTTTAGGGCCTTTATGGCGTCTCTTGCACATTTTCCAAAAATATCATCCACGTATTTTACTTTCACACCTAGGAGAGAACTCAAAATTTCAGCATGTTGCTCTGTGCTCAAATAATCTTCCTCATAGGGTTTGCTTTGGTGAGTACCAATTACCACTTTTGCTTTGTGCTCTAGCAGATATCGTATGGTATGCAGCACAGCTCTAAATCTGGCATCACTGATGATCTTCCCATCTTTTACAGGGGAATTAAGGTCTGCTCTGAGAAAAATGACCTTATCATGGTAATTGAAGTCCGATAACCTGAACATGATCTCACCTGATTTTTGTAAATTTTGAGAAGTTAAAAGGTTATTCTAAACACTTATGGTGGTAATTTATTATATGAAAGCTTTGTCCTTCAGACGGGGGGAAGGTGGTTAACTAAGATATGAGAGAAGTGCATGCCAAAAGGAATTTATATTATAACTACCTAACTTTTGTTAACTATGGAGAATAATCGGATGTGATATCATGGAGTGGAGTTTAGAAATTTTACAAGAGGCCTCTCGGGAAATTCTAGTTGAAGCTTTGATAAATTTACTTGATCAAATGGGGTTTAACAATGTAGAGAAAATTGAGAACCCAGAAGAGTGGGGTGTAGAAATCTTGGCCCTCAGGGATGATCCCATTGCAGGGTTTGAGAAATATGTAGTGAAGATTAAGCATGAAGCTTTAGCCTCTTCTCAGGATATTGAATCATTTGGCGAGGCAATAATGAGATCTAAGGCAGATAAAGGGATATTTCTGGCAATACACGGCTTCACTAAAGACGCAAAACTTCTTGTGGGAAAAGAGTACAAGGGGAGGATGATTATATGGGATGGTGAAAAGTTTGTTGAGGAATTAAATGAGAGGGAAGTGCCAGTAAGTAAAGAGCTACTCGAAAAAATTGAGAGAAAAAGAGAGCAAGAAAAACTAGAAGAGAGACGGAAGGGGGCTTTGAAGGTAATCAAATTAGATGCTCCGCTTCTATACTCCTTTTCTGCTGATAAGGTCTTTGATCAAATATCTTCTTTACTTGAAAGGAAATATAAGATAAAGAAAGAGGATATTCTTTTGAATGGGTTAACTTTAGAGGTTTTGACGGCATATATTTTTTCTTGGTCCTCTCAGATGGATGAGAACATGAAAGATAAGGCTTTAGTTCCATCTAGAGATGGGATATTACCCTTTGTGAGTAAGAATGATGGATTGGAGAAAAGAGTCTCTAAAGCACTTCTGGGGAGCGGTTCTGCCATTAAGGCAAGTGAGGTAAGGGTTGTTGAACCATTAACACCAAGTGAGGCAGTCTTACTTGTTAAATCAAAACTTGCAGAGGATTTAAAAGTCTCTCAAAGTAGCATCATATTGCATTCCCGGAAAAAGATATATATTCCTCAAAAAGCGATGTTGGATTTGCAAGTTGGGGTAAATCTCGCAAAGGGAAGAGTGGATCTCAAGAGCAAAGAAGCTACTCTTGAAATAGAACCCCTTCCCAAAGGGAAACTACTTGAGATTGCCAGAGAAGAATGTAGAAACTTGCTTGGTGAGGATCTTGGGAATATCTCACTTAACATAAAGGATAATGTTGCTATAATAAATGGCCAAGTTAGCAGGTTCCTTTTTGGGGCAGCTGTTCATATATACAGCGGGAGAGTTTTAAAGAAAAAATCAAAGATGAAGAAAGATGCAATCCTTTCTGAGGTTTCTGATAGATATCCTGGGGGAAAAGTCATTTCTTTTACTGAAAAAGAGGGTAAAGCAATAATTGACGTATTAACTCCAGAAGGTATTGTGATTTTGGAGTTTAATTTAGAAAATGGAGAGTATAATATTAAGGCGGAACTCTTACATCCATACAATCTTGCAAAAACTGGAAAAGACCTTATTGAAAATAATTTTGATATAAAACATCTTAAGCTTGTTGACTTTAAGGTTATTAACCACAGAGACATAGAGTTGGTTCTAGAAAGCGAGGATGGGAAAGTTCTGTTAAAAGCCGATGGTAAAAGTGGGGATATCATGGATTATTTTGTCGAGATTAGTCCGCAAAAAGCCAGAAAAATAATCTTGGAAAAATACTCTGGATGGCGAATAAAGAAAATAGAAGAGTTAAAAGATAATTATAAAGCAGAATTAGAGAATGACAGACTCCTATTGAGAATTTCTCTTAGTAAAGATGGAAAGATACTGGAAGAGACTGATAAGCATCTAAAAGAGGAAGTTGCAAGGGAAATTGCAGAAAAATTCTTGGATGAGAAGGGCATAAGTGCGGAAATTAAAGAAATAAAGCTTGATACCAACTGGTGGGTTAGGTTTGCAGGTGAGGAAAGAGTTGGGAAGATTCTCATAGAAAGGATCTCTGGAAGAGTTTTAAAGAGTGAAATTTTCCTGACAGAAGCTGTGATTGAGGAGATGTATCAAAAACACGTACTGGAGAAGTTTAATGATAAAAATCTGAAAACAGAAACTATAATAGTTCACAAAGAAAAGGGATATGCAACTATAAAACTCTCTGGGAATGAGGCTTTTTATTATGCAAAACTTGATCTAAGAACAGGAAAATTACTGGAGGAAGATACAGTACCCAACAAGGGTTTAATGGCAAAAATAAAGAAATTGCAGTTGGATGCAAAATATAAATAGGTGATCAAGTCATTAAAAGGCTCTCAATGAGCTTTATGGCCTCTACTATTTTTGTTTCTGGGATTTCTTCTTCCGGTAATTCTAGATTAATCACGAGTCTCTCCTCTTGTCTTTCGTCATCTAGGCCGTATACTTCAAGTTCTTCGATATCCACATCTTCGAAAAAATTCTCTATTTCTGGTCCTATGACTTTTTTGTCATTCCCATAGACTTCCACTCTTATCAGATCATCTTTGGATGAGGCCATAACTGCTATTTCATAATCTCCAATTTTCTTTGTGAATTTTATCATATTGCCATACCCTAGAACTTCTTCATTAAAACCAAGTTTTTTCATAACACTCCTCATTCTCTCAATCTTAGCTTTTATCCTGTTTAACAGTCTATCTCTCAACTTATAACTCTCTTCCAAGGCCCTTTTTATACCTTCACTCGCCTTTTCAACCTCTCCTTCCCATATTCCAATCAGTTTTATACCAGAAGAAGTTGGCCGGAGTTCAATCTTCAAATTTTCTATATCAAAATCCTTCAAATCTTCAATTCTAAGTTCGCTAATACTGAGGATATCAAATTCGATTCGAACTAGATTTCCAAAGGCTTTTCCTCTAAATTTCAAAGGGCATCACCCTAAGAGGGGGAAGTTGAGGGTGTTTAAAAACCCTTCTATGTAATAGAAGAAAAAGTACAAAAAATAAAGAATTCATTTCTTCTTCCTACGGACTATTAGAGGCAATAATGCAAGACTTATAATTGCTGCAGGGCCACACACACCTCCAGACTCTGTTGTCGTGGAAGGTGAAGTAGGAGTTTCTGTTGTTGAAGAAGTCGTTTCTGGTGGGGATGCTGTTGAAGGGCTAGAAGTAGTTGATGAGGATGTTGGAGTTTCAGTTGTACTTGAGATTGTGGAAGTTTCTATTTCTCCAACGGTCATTTCGGAAGTTGCTTTGTTTCCGTAGAAGTCTATCGCTACAGCCCTTATTATATATTCATCTGCATCTACCTCTGGGATCTCGGCCATAAAGTACTCTGCTTGTCCTCCACTGCTTTGAACTGCTGGATATTTCGTAACAACTCCTTTTGCTTCGATCTCTACATAAATATCCTTGACTCCTAAGTTGTCTTTTACGCTGATATAAACTTTAAATGGTTTTCCTTTTGTGGGTTTGGACGGAGTAAGGTATGAGATATCTATTTGGGGATTCTCTGTGTCTTTCCCCTTGCTTATAACTAGTTGAGATACTCCTTTGGGTACAGTTATTTCAAAGAGTTCATATGTTTTGTCTCCTATTTTTCTCTCTCCAAGAAGCTTGTATGTGATGTTTGTTACACTTGCGTCAACTTGAGCCCCATCTGGGATTTCAATGGCAAATTTTCCACTTTCTTCTCCCAATAGGTTAATGAATTTTACAGCACTACCGAAATCAGTTGCCCACCGGAATGTTATGAACTCTTGTGGAACTGGAAGAGAGATGAAGTCGTTGAAGAGGCTTCCAAACATCTTTTCCACTTCGGGGAGTTTAACGTTTCCGTTCTCGTCTATCTCTACCACATTGGATCCGTACCATGTTGGACTATAGCTTGGTTTTGATGGGGGATTGGGTTCCTTATCTGGGGCTCCTGTTGCGGTTAAGGTAACGAACCAGTGCTCATTACCGTTCTTGTCTACGTAAATGTGAAGTTTGTCATGGTGAATATGGCCACTCATAATAAGTTTAATGTTGTACTTCTCAACATCTTGGAGGAAACGCCTTGCTATGTCAAGATGCTCTTGATTTCTTCCAAACCAATAATAACTACCATATTGTATCATTTCTTGCCAATCTTCGTCGTCGAATGCTGAAACACCCTCAATTCTACCCCCGATCCATCCTTGTGGGCCGGAATACCAATATGGGTGGTGGACAATTACTATTGGGATTTTATCGGGATGATCTTCAAGCACTTTTTCCATCCATCCTAACTGATTCATGTAAGGATGAGCTTCATCTCCATGAGAGTCGAGGGCTATGATGATAAACTTTCCAATAACTATGTAGTAGTCCGTAGGCCCTATAAGTCTGGAATAGTAATTAGGTGGATCATCATGATTTCCTTTGACAATTATTGTAGGCCTTCCGGCTACGGTTGCATGGGAGATTATATCAAGCAGTAACCTGTATCCTTTGCCATCTCCGGCAGTATCTACCACATCACCCGTGTTTATTGTAACATCAACTCTATCATCCATGGCCCAGTATGTGTAAGCACTATCTGCGGCAATGTAGCTGTGAAGCGGGACTATTATACCTCCATCGCATAATTCTTGAATTTTTTTCATGTTTCTCTGGAAGTATTCTCCACAAACATAACCAAATTTAGTACCGCTGGTAATATGAATATCGCTTACATGTGCTATTCTAAGCACCTTTGGGTATTCCTCGAGAACCCAGACACCATTAGGGATGATAACCTCTCCTTTACTTGACTTAACTTGAAGGAAATAGACATCTGGAACAACATTTTCAGGTATTTTGGCTTTTATTGTGCCATCTTTTTGCAGGATTTCAAGTTTATATGGGCCGTTCATCACCGAAACAATTGAAAGTTCCATAATATCAACGCCTTCTTGAGGCTGTATCTCTATGGTCTCTCCGGGGAGGCCAATAGCTGGAGCTCCTGGCATTGGTATTTTTAGAATATCTCCTGGGAATGCTTCTGCATTTACTTGGTTTATATTAACTAGGGAGAGTGTTAGAATAGCTAACAAAAAAGCAAGTGCTCTCTTCATAATATCACCAAAATAATAGGGAACTTCAAACATTAAAAGATTATTGTTTGAAATAATTCAAGGATTCCACCTTAAAGCCGCTGTAGCAAACCCCATAATCTTTTCTGCAAGTTTATTTTTGCCTCCAAGTCGTTTGTAAGTGAGGTATCCTTTCCATATTTCTCCATAGAGCTTTTGGGCCTCCTTTACATTTAATTTTCTTGTTGCTACGTAGAGTCTAGTGAGGTTTATTGCCATCTCAAGAAGGTAAAAATCTGCTCTACTAAGAGGGGGGCATAAGATTGGGAGCATATCTACTTTCGAAGGGATTAAGGAGCATCTTAAAATTTGGGCCTCTCCAAGTTGATCTGTTATGATTTCCTCTTGGAACTCTATTTTTCCCTCTATACTAGGTAGGCTCTTTATCTTCCTAAGGGGAATTGTCTTGGCTTTTTCCCACTCTAACTCAATGGGAAGGTTAAGCGCTGTTTTTACTAAAAGTTCCACATTCCAGGTTATATGCAGTACGCCATAAGGGTATTCTCTTATATCTTTAGCACTTTTTCCTTCGAACAGCTTAAAATGGAGTTTATTGTCTCTTTTAATAACACCAACTGGAGTTATGTTAGATTTTGTAACCAATAAAAGCTCATAAACCTTACCTTCTTTGAGCATTTGCATCTTGTGACCTCCAATAAAAGGAGAAAAACTAGAGAGTTTTGGGAAGTACAAGGATGTCTTCTCTCTCTATGTAGAAGGTGACACCTCCTTGGGGTCTCAGACCTATAACGTCTCTATCATTTATTGTCCTAGCTATTATTCTCCTCTCTCCAAATAGTCCAACAACCTCGATGAAAAAGCCATAGTACTCTATTAGATCCACTTTTCCAGTTATTGAAACAGCGTTTTCAATGGGATGCAGGCTGATACGTTCAGGTCTTATGACTACCACAACTTTATCATTCTCTCCGGTATAAGTTAGGCCGTCGAGCCTGAGTCCTTCAAACTCTACTGTTACTTTGTCCCCATCCCTTTCCACGACTTCCGCTGGGATTACGTTAGTCTTACCCATGAAAGCTGCCACAAATTCAGTTTTTGGCTGCTCGTATATTTCTTTTGGTGTTCCTACTTGCTCTATTTGTCCGATATTCATCACTGCTACTCTATCACTTATTGCCATGGCCTCTTCTTGGTCGTGGGTAACATAGATAACCGTGATTCCGAGTTCTCGTTGTATCCTTCTTATTTCAGATCTCATTTCAAGTCTAAGCTTTGCATCCAAGTTTGAGAGAGGCTCATCTAAGAGTAGAAGCTTAGGTTCAACTACGAGAGCCCTTGCTATTGCTACTCTTTGTTGTTGGCCTCCACTCAGCTGGGTTGGATATCTATCTTCATAACCTTGGAGCTTAACCAGTTCAAGCGCCCATTTTACCTTTTTTTCGATTTCTTGTTTGGGAAGCTTTTTTACCTTGAGTCCATATGCCACGTTGTCATATACTGTCATATGGGGCCACAAGGCGTAGTTTTGGAAGACCAAAACGGCACCTCTCTCACTTGAACTTTTGTAGGTAACATCCTCGTCATCAAAGTGTAATTGTCCACTGTCAGGAAAATCCAAACCTGCTATTATTCTCAAGGTGGTTGATTTTCCACAACCGCTTGGTCCGAGGAGAGTAAATAACTCTCCGTGTTTTATATGAAGATCAATACCCTTTAACGCAACGGTTTCACCAAATGTTTTTACTATGTTCTCAAGTTTAACCTCGACCATTTTCTCACCTCATGTTAATCCAATAAATGAATATCTTTGCTTTGTGATAATGTTCACAACAACGATTGCCGTGATTTGCACAACTATCAATAATACACCTAATGCCGCTGCTATGTTGATACTACCTGCAGCTGACATTAAGACTTCTTTCATGAATGCTGTTATTGGGGCTTGATCCATGTTAATTGAACCTAGGGTTATTCCCACGCTTGTTTCGCTCATAGAGTAAACAAAGCTAAGCATTGCTCCACCAAAGACATTTAACGAAATTAATGGCATCAATATTCCTGTAACAGTCTTCCATCTTGAGGCTCCGAGGTTTATTGAGGACTCTTCGAGGGAGATATGTACTTGCTGTAACCCAGCGTAAACTGATCTGGCAGCAAAGGGAAGTCTTCGTATAGAGTAAGCTAGTATCAGGACGAGGGCAGGATTAAATCCATAGAGGGATGTTGGATTTAGGGGTGAGTTCTCTGGTGTCACTGCTGAGAAGAAGTAAAAGTATCCCATTGCCACGACTATTCCAGGAACCGCAATTGGGAGTATCACCATGCTTTCTAGTATCGGACTTAATATCCCCTTGAACCTGCTTGTTGCATAGGAGGAGGTTATTGAGAGGAGGATTATAAGGATAACAGCTGCTCCAGAATAACTTAGGCTGTTTACAATGAATCTTCTCACATCGGGGTTCAGGAGCATCTCTTTTATGTAATCGATAGTAAATCCTTGAGGAAGGACTGTTGTGGTCCACCTCTCAGAGAAAGCGAGCATTATAACACCTATTTGGGGGAAGATTGTAAGCAGTAACACTGGGAGGAGGGTTAGGTAGATTAAGAGAGCTTGCCATGGTTTTGGTTTACTTATTCTTGGTTTCCATCTTCCACCCTTGCTCAGCATTGCATATTGTCTTAAACTTACATATTTTCTAATTCCGAGGAAGGCTATCACTGCTAAAATGAGCATTATTATTGATAGGGCTGCTATTTCTGGGCTTCTCTCTCCTAGACCATATATAAATTTACTGAATATCTGGTATGACATTAACTTTTTAGCCAGTGGATCCCCGTGGAATACGATGGGAGCTGCTAAATCCTCAAGACTGAATATGAATACCAAAGTAGCACCTGCAGCAATTCCAGGAAGAGCCAAGGGAAAGGTGACAGTTCTGAAAAGTCGGAATCCCTTGCTTCCAAGGTTCTCAGCTTGTTCTTCTAGAGTAGGATCGATATTAATAAAGCTCGCATATGCATTTAAATAAACTATTGGGTAATACGCCATTGATTGGGCTAAAACAACTCCTGTTAGGCCATCTATTTTGATTCTAAAGGGAAGTACATGAAGAATTTCATGGAAGATGTAATTTATCAATCCAAATTCACTGAACATTTGTTTTATAACATAAGCGTTTACAAAGGGAGTTACTAGGAGCGGGATAAAGAGGGCGATTCTAAAGAGATTTTTCCCTTTAAAATTATATCTTGCTATTACAAAGGCAAAAACTGTCCCTAAAATCGCAGTAAAGAGAGTCACTAAACCGGCAACAACAAGGGAGTTAAGAACAACACCAAAATCTATACCCCTGATTAAATACAAACTCTCACCAGTTGAAGTTGTTAATTTTTGAGCAAAATCCCCATGTGGAGGAACCTGAAGATAATAGGAATCCATTAATATGCTCTTAAACCAATGAAGTGAAATATTCCCATCATAAGTGAACGCGATTAACAACATAGAAAGTACAGGGACTATTAAAAAGATCATTAGATAAAGCAATGGAAAAATATAGGAAAAGGTGACAAGGGGCTCAAACAATGGAGTCCCAAAAAATCTTTCAGTCCATTTATTCACTTTCATCCTTGCACCTCCGAAAGAACGCTTTGGTATTTTTGTCTTGCAGCTTCTCTCCACTCTTGCATTAGAGTGTCCCTAAAGGATGAGTCTTTTGCAAGTCTGTCATTTATCTTTTCTGCATATTCCTCAGTTAGAGTTACCATTTGTCCTGTATCGGGATCTTTGAACTCTATGGGCTCTAAAAGTCTTGCCTTGAGTTCATTGTATTTCTCTTCGCTTATTTTTCCTTCTTTGTAAGCTTTTACAAGAGCTACCCAAGCTCTGTGGAGCTCTTGGTTTGCATCTACGAGGGTTGCTTTGAAGTAAAGTTGCATTGAAGTTACAGTGGCTAAGGCCGCGTTATCATCAAACTCAATACCTTGGGTCTTAAGTGCACTTTCATATGCTCTTTTCAGATCAGGTCTCTTTTGCCCCTCAGGTGTGTTAAATACATCTGGATTAACTGGAAGTCTGTTTATTTTTTCATCAAGCCATATCTTTTGCCCTTCAGTAAGAACCCAATAAATAAATGCTTGAGCAGCTTCTTTGTTTTGGGAGTTTGCAAGAAGGGCTATTGGGTCTCCATTTATTATACTCTGGCCTTTTGGAATAATATATTCACAAGATGGGTTGAGCTTCATTGCAGTGTATCCATAGAAATCAATGGTGTTTCCAACGGCTATATCCCCCGATATTACATTCTCTCTAACAGCATCACTTGCGTCGTAGATCTTTGAATTTGCAGCAATGAGCCTAAGAATCTTCCATCCTTCGTCCCAACCAAATGCTTGGAGAATTATTTGATAAATTCTTGTGTTTGAAGTGCTTCTTGTTGGATCTGCTATTCCCATTTGGGGTGGATCCATTGCAAAAGTTTCACTTGCAATTTCTTCCCACTTTTGAGGAACTGGAAGGTTCCACCTCTTGAGGACATCATGGTTTACAGTGAATCCAAAGGATGACAATGCAGCGGCTATCCAGTAGATCTCCCCATCATCTCCTTTTCTGATCATTGGCATTCCAGCGAGTGTTTCTTGGATCTGATTTCCAACAAGCCCTAAAATCTTTTGGTCCTCGATGGGAGTTAAATAATTATTCTTGAAGAGATCATCAAAGAGTGTTGGGCCTCCACCCCATCCGACGTCGGCTCCTTTTTCTATATATGTAGGCCATAAGGACTCTGGAGCTTTTATGAACTTTATATCTTTAATGTTGTATTGCTTAGCTATGTCGCTTTGGAGAAACATTTTCTTTGTCATCACTTGAATAGTAACATCATGTCTCGTAAGGACAACTAGAGTTATTGGACCAGTAGGTGTTGGAGAAGAAGTTGGGGAGGTGGTTTGAGTAGGAGATTCTGTGGGGGATTCTGTCTCAGTAGGTTGGGTCGTGGTTGAGGGTGTAGTCTCGCCACCGATACATCCAGCAGCTATTACGCTTGTGATTAAAATAAAAAGCATCACAAAACCAATCCTCTTTTTCATGTTGCCTCACCTGTTTAATGCTCTCAACTTCGTTTTTAAAATTTACCACAAAATGGCAAATTGAAAAAAGAAAGAAGTTTTTGAACTCATCTTCTTCTCTTGAGTAGTAATGGGATTAGAATCAAACCTACTAGAGCTGCTGGACCACAGACTCCTCCTTGGGCAGTCTCTGTAACAGTTTCGGTTGTTGTTTCTGTAACTGTCTCAGTTTTAGTCTCAGTTTTGGTAACTGTTTCAGTAACTGTAATAGTCTCTTTTGATGCTTGTTTTAACGCCCAGTGCACCATGTTTGTTACAAAAGCCGGTCCGTCTAGGTCGACACCATAGTATTTTGCCTCCCAAGTTGGAGTGTAATCACCATATGGACTCTCACCACTCACGATGAGAACACTTTGCTTTCCATTCTCGAATTTGATTATCTCTGCTGCTAGGAGAGTGAATACGCCAATATCTCCAGCGCTGTATGCATAAGCTGGTGGATCGTTATTTTCTACAATGGTTCCGTCTGAAGAAGTTTTAACAATTCTGTAGACGTTTTCTGGGATGTTTCCATCTATAAGCTGTTGCCAGTTTCCATTGTTGTCAACCCAACCAACAACGGCTGGTCCGTGATAGAGAACCTTTCCATCATATTGGAAGTTTCTGGTTATCATGTCTTTGTCAGGGGTTCCCTCATCTGGTTGGACAAGACCCACAACTCTGTAAGAGGCTCCAGCGTTGCTTGTTGGGTCTTCAATTGAAGCTAAGTCAATCCTTAGATGTCCAACATCCAATTGTTCAAGAACAGCATTTGCAATATCTTGGGCTTGGGTACCGCTACCATAGTCGCTATCTGCAGCAACCCATAAAACTTTTCCACCCTGTTTGAACCATTTCGCTATGGCTTGAATCTCATCTGGCTGGAATGGACTTGTGGGTTGTCCTAGGATCAGCATGTCAACGTTTGCAAGGGCATCAGAAGTTATCTTCTCTCCAAGGTGGGTTATCCCAAGAGTGTCTGCTGCTAAGGGGTCTCCAAAGTATGCCCACTCAACATCTATAATGGTCTTAACAATTCCATGGGCTAGAGTTGCGTTAGTTCCGTATTCGAGAACGTCTTCTGCTAGATATTTCTCGTTTTCTCCATGGACCAAATCAACTGCAACTGTTGTTGCGCTGGCGAAGGCCATTCCAAAAAGACCAAATAAAACAAAAACCAAGATTAATATTGAAAGCTTTCTCATGGTGTTCACCAGAGTATTCTATAAAACTTGAAAGTTATAAAATTTTTGACCCTTCAACATTTCTGGTCATTGATGGAGAAAAGTGTCCAGTATAGAGAAAAATACTTAAAAGGTTCATGATATAGTGGAGTAAAGGTGATGCATAATGGATATTGAGAAAAAAGTAGAGCTTATCACTAGAAAACCAACCGAAGAAGTGCTTACTGTGGGCGATTTGAGGGATCTTTTAGAGGTGGGAATGCCCTTACGGCATTACATAGGCTTTGAGATAAGTGGTTACATTCATCTTGGTACCGGTTTGATGGCGGGAGCTAAAATAGCTGATTTTCAAAAAGCAGGGATTAGGACAAGGGTGTTTCTAGCTGATTGGCATTCATGGATAAATGACAAGCTTGGTGGAGATTTGGAGGTTATCCAGAAGGTAGCTTTAGGTTACTTCAAAGAGGGTATGAAACAGAGCATTAAAGTCATGGGCGGAGATCCAGAGAAAGTGGAATTTGTTCTAGCTAGTGAGATCTTGGAGAGAGGAGATTATTGGAGGACTATTATTGATATTTCAAAGAACGTTACTCTTGCAAGGATGATGCGCTCTATAACAATCATGGGAAGACAAATGGGGGAGGCAATTGACTTTGCAAAGCTTATATATCCAGCCATGCAGGTTGCAGATATCTTTTACCAGGGAGTTAATATAGCACATGCGGGAATGGATCAAAGAAAAGCTCATGTTATTGCCAGAGAAGTTGCGGAGAAGTTGAAATACCATCCACTTGTGTGGGATGGAAAAAAAGTTAAACCTGTTGCTGTGCATCACCACCTTCTTTTGGGCCTTCAGGAACCTCCAAAGTGGCCGGTTGGGGGTGAAGAAGAGTTTAAGGAAATAAAGGGCCAAATGAAGATGAGCAAAAGTAAGCCTTACTCGGCGGTATTTATCCATGATACTCCAGAGGAGATAAGAGAAAAGCTTAGAAAGGCTTTCTGCCCAGCTAAGGAGGTTAACTACAACCCGGTATTGGATTGGGCCGAACACATAATCTTTAGGGAAGAACCAGCAGAGTTTACAATTCACAGGCCGGCCAAGTTTGGAGGGGATGTAACTTACACAACTCTCGAAGAGCTCAAAAAGGACTTTGCAGAAGGAAAACTCCACCCACTTGACTTAAAGAATGCCGTTGCAGAGTATCTGATAGAACTACTCAAACCTATTAGAGAGTACTTCAAAAAGCATCCTGAACCGTTGGAGCTCATGAAAAGCGTGCAGATAACGAGATGACTCTTTTTCCCATTTTAAAATTTTGAACAGTGATGGAACAGTAATGGTGCGGGGGGCGGGATTTGAACCCGCGAACCCCTACGGGACGGGACCCTGAATCCCGCGCCTTTGGCCAGGCTCGGCAACCCCCGCGTGTTAGTAAATGAGTCTTGTTGGGCTTTTTAAATCTTTCTCATATAAAGAAGAGAAAGATTATTCGAGCCATATCTCTATTCTCTGAGTTCCTTTGCCTATACTTGAACGTTTGAGTTTCTTTAAATGGCCAATCTCTTTAATGTCCTTTACGTGAGTTCCTCCACAGGGTAGGATTTCAAAGTCTCTAATCTGAGTGAGTCTTTTCTTTCCTTCCCACCAGACTTTGACCTCTCCACCCTCGTCCACATATTTGTTAAATAGCTCGATTATCTTCTCTTTGTGCTGGTTAATGTTCTCAGGGTACCTTATGTCATAACGTCCCTTTTCTGGATTCATGCCGCTCCCATGTGGTTCCCATGTTCCTTTTCCAAGAACTTCATGTAGGATGTGATCTAAGAGATGCATTGCAGTATGGATTCTCATTAACTTGTACCTTCTATCCCAGTCGAGTTTGAGCTCCACTTCATCTCCTACCCTAAACATGTCTGTGTTTTCTACAACATGCCAGATGTTTTCTTCTTCGTTTTTGTAAACATCTAAAACCTTAACTCCATTTATAGTGCCAGTGTCATGGGGTTGCCCTCCTCCAGTTGGGTAAAAGATTGTCTGGTTTAAAAGAAGAGCGTTTTCTTTAATTTGGAGAACTTTTGCAGTCGCTTCTTTTAAATAGGGGTCTTCATAGTAAAGTTTCTTCGTCATAAGTATCACCTAAAAGAAATTAGAAAAAGAGGTTAAAAAATTGTCTCTCTATCTTCTTTTCAGTATAAATACAGCTAGTCCAATGAGGATAATCGCTCCAGCTATTCCTGCTATTTGCGTGGTGGTAAGATCTAGACCTTCACTGTTTTCCGGTAGTGTATAACGAATATATGCACGAGTAACATTTCCTAAAAGTGCCTGAATGTCTTCAAATGGCGCTCCATATCTCACGGATACATTTGCAGTAATTACAATTTTGTTTCCCTCTACTAAAGTTGTCAGTGTATATTTATTCCCTTTTATTTCATTGCTTGTATTTTGTGGAATTTCTATGATGGTGGCTGTTGAGGGCAGAATAAACTCTATTTTCAAGCTTTGATTAATGGCATTTTGGGCCCTATATCCTAGCTGGGATGGATTTAGAAGGGTTGGATCGAAGGAGTATTGGTATGTTCCATTTACTAGTTTCGTGAAGTTTTTCAGGATGTAGTTTGCCTCTATTGTTAATGGTCCTTCCTTTTCCAGACCTAAAATGGTTGCATTAGCATTCTCAACTTGAATACCTTGTGCCACCATTCCTTGGAGGTAGTTTTGGAGTATCATGTTTGTTACATTTTGGACTCCTAATAGGTTTATTTGGAGTTTCATGAGCTCTATCTGATCTTTTGGTTCAAAATATGTTTCTCTAACTAGAAGATTAGTCGTTCCATCCTCTGAAATCTCTGCTTTTAAGTATTGTTCTGTTTTTACAGGTTGATATGATTCTTCTCCTTTGTATGGTGTTTTATAGTGAATGTAGAATGCATTATATTCACCAAAAAGAGCTTTAAAACCCTCGGGAGAGAGGTTCTCTTCTAAATATAAGTCAGAAGTGATAGTTATTGTATTCCCCTCGACCTTTGAGCGTACATAGAATTTGCTTTGGTTGAATTCCCTTGTGTAGGCTTGTGGATAGTCAACAAGTTCTGCCCCTTCAGGCAGTTCAATTATAAACATATTGTGTAACTCCATCTTTTGAGGTAATCCGGTGTCTGGAATTGGTATTGTTGCATATCCTCTTGTAGGATCCACTATCATCTCCCAGTAATCATTGTAGGAGTAGTAGTTGGCAAAGTTCTCGGCATAAGCTGTGAAGACTATGGTGAAGTTGTCTTCTTTAATGCTTGCTAATTTGAAAGTTTGATTCTCTGTTTTAATGCCCGCATTAGCGAGGCTTGCAATGTAATTATCAAGTTGTTCTTTTTCGAATTTTGCTATTGCCTCCTCATCACTGAGGTTGGTTTGGTTCAATATACCAGCTATTTCCTGGTTTATTCTATCCTTAGGACCTAACATTGAGGTTTTCACAGTTATTTGAGCATCTCCGTTTTGCAGTATCTTGACCTTAAGTGTGAATTCTTCTTTATAATAATCTACAGCCTCTGCATGAACGAGAGAGAGGCCCAAAAGTAGAATTATTAAAATACTTACTGCCTTTCTCATCACTATCCCCCAGTTTTTTGCTCTAAAAAATCAGATGGTGGGTGAGTATTTAACTCTATCTATTCAAAAAGTGGTCTCTTCTTTACCCTAAAGGGTGAAACATTCAAAGGAAAAAAGTAAGAAGAGAAAATCACCATTTGCTCTCGTCGAGCTCCCCTTCAGTTTTTGTAACAATTGTGGTTCCAGCCAAGTCGCCGGTGACGTTAACCATTGTCCTACCCATGTCCAAGATGGCATCAATTCCAAGAATCATTGCATAAGCTAATGCGACAGCAGTTCCAGGTTCTAAGGATAATCCTACACTTTCTAAAACCATCGCTAGCATTATTGCTCCAGCTCCGGGAACACCAGCAGTTCCAATTGAAGCCAAGACTGCTGTAAGAACTATTACTAACTGTTGGCTGAATGGCAGGGGTTGTCCAATCGCAAAGGCTATGAACATTGCACAAACACCCTGATATAAGGCGGTTCCATCCATGTTGATTGTTGCTCCTAATGGGAGTGTGAAGGAGTAAATGCTCCTTGGCACACCCATGTTCTCTTCAGCAACTCTCATTGTTACTGGTAAAGTACCGCTTGAGCTTCTTGTAACAAATGCGGTAATCATAGCGTCTTTGGCTTTGTTAAGGAACTTGATTAAGTCCAAGCCAAAGACTTTTAGGAGGATTCCATAAACTACCACTATTTGTATTATTAACCCCAAGTATACTGCAAAGGTTACTTTAGCGAGAGGCCCAACAACTTTTGGTCCGTAAACTGCCATGATGTATGCTATTAATGCAAATACACCAATGGGAGCGTACTGCATGACTCCTCTAACAATCTTGTACATTGCCTCAGCAAGACCGTCAAAGGCATTGTAGAGGGTTGTTGCGGAGTTTCTTATTCTTTCATTTTCACTGGTCATGAGGTAACTTAGTGCTATTCCCAAAATAATGGCGAAGAATATTGTTGGGAGAACTGCACCACTTGATAATGCTCCAAATGGGTTTTTGGGTACTATGTTCAGGAGGGTATCCACAAGGGATGGGGCCGTTGCTTCTATAGCTTTACCTTCGCCAGTGCCGAGTTCAAGCCCAAGACCGGGCTTGAAGAGGTTGGCCATTATAAGTCCTATGAAAACTGCAAAGGCTGAGGTTATCAAGTAATAGACTACTATTTTTACACCAACTCTTCCAAGTCTTGCTGGACTTATGCTTGCAGCACCTACGACCAGTGAAGCTAGAATTATTGGCATCACCAACATCTTTAAGAGTCTAACAAAGAGATCTCCAAGGGGTTTTATTGCAGTAGCTGCTCCTGGGTGTCCAATACCCCCCACTATCAATCCATAGACTGCACCTAAAATCAAACCTATCAATATTTTCCTCAAAATAGGATATTCCAAATAGCTTTTCAAGAGCCCCATAAGGGCCCACCTCCTTGTATTGGTGTTATATTTCAGGTTTATGCCGAGAATATTTGTGCGTTATAGTATATAACCTTTTCCAAAAATCGTGAAAAAAGGAAAAATGTTATTCAAACCTCAATGATACATCTCCATAGAGAATTTTTTCCCTTTTTCCATCCTCACGTTCAAGGATCAAAGCACCAAATTCATCAATATCTAAGGCCTTTCCAGTTAAGGTTTTTTCTTCCGTTATTATTTTTACCTCTCTTTTTAAAATAGCTTTTTCTCTCCATTTCTGGAGGATAAGGGCATCTTTTTTAGCCAAAAATTCTCTATACCAATGTTCTAGGCGTTCTACAAGAATCTTAAAAACTTCTATAATGGGTATTTCTACTCCCAATACCTCTCTTAATGAGGTGGAAGTACTCACGAGCTCTTGGGGTAGGGAATTATTAATATTTATGCCTATACCTAAAACAATGTAGTAAACCTCCTTCTCGGAGAAGTTTCCTTCTACTAGGATTCCACATATCTTCTTTTCGTTAACAAGTACGTCATTAGGCCATTTTATTCTAGCCTTTACGCCAAATCTCTCTAGCGTCTCAACAACGGCCACTGCTCCGAGAAAAACTATCTTGGGAATGTGTTCGGGTGTTGTTTTTGGCTTTAAAATTAAACTCATCCATATTCCCCCTTTGGGGGACTTCCAATTCCTAAATTTCCGTCCATATCCCCTTTTTTGAACATCAGCAACTATTATAGTTCCCTCTTCTTCTTGAGGAGCGATTTTTTTGGCATACTCATTTGTTGACTCTATTTCTTTAAAGTATATTAGTTTCTTCCCGAGATGTTCTGTATTAAGGTCTAACATTTTCTCACCTAAGGATAGTTGATACTTGAGCTTATTTAAATTAACGATAAGGTTTAAATTCTAGAAGAACAATGTACCACTAGAGGTGATTAGCATGGAATCTTACAACAATATTGGCATAAAGAGGAGACTAAGGAGATTCTTTAGAAGAGATGGAAGAGCCTTGATTTTTGCAATGGATCATGGATTTGAACATGGTCCAGCAGATTTTGAAGAAACTTGGGAGCACATTAATCCAAAGGTTATTATTAGAAAGGTCATAAGGGCAGGGGTCGATGGTGTTATGGTGCTCCCGGGGATAGCGAGGATTGCTGGGGGAGAATTTGTCGGAAAAGAAGTTGGTTTGATGGTGAAGCTCACTAGTAAAACCGAGCTTAGGCCAAAAGAGGAGTGGCTCATGCAAGACCAATTTGGTTTTGTAGAGGACGCAATTAAGCTTGGTGCTGACGCTGTGGCGGCAACGGTTTATTGGGGAAGTCCCTATGAGGGGGCTATGATGAGGCAGTTTGCAGAGATAGCAAGTTATGCCCACGATTTAGGATATCCAGTTGTACAGTTTGCATATCCAAGAGGCCCCTACATTAATGAAAACTACGGAAAAAAGGAAGATTATCGAGTGGTAATGTATGGAGCAAGGGCCGCTGCAGAGATGGGAGCAGACATGATTAAAACTTATTGGACAGGTTCAAGAGAAACATTTGCTAAGGTTGTGGAAGCAGCTTCAGGAGTTCCAGTTCTTCTAAGTGGGGGTGCGAAAGCAAGTAATCCACTTGATTTCTTAACCCTTGTGTGGGAGGTAATTGAGGCTGGGGGAAGTGGAGCTGTTGTAGGGAGAAATATTTTCCAAAGAGAGAATCCAGAGACTCTTATAAGAGCCCTTTTGAGGGTGATACATAGAAATGAAGAGCCTGAAGAGGCAGCTAAAGCTGAAGGTCTGGTTTGATACACATATTTCATTTTCTAGTTGCAATGTATAATCACGTTCATAATTTTTCTTTTTTGGGCCTTAATGGCCAATAAAACCTTAATTTGCTAAAGACAAGGGTTATAAAGGCCAATTTTAAATGAAGCTTGAGGTGAGGAGGATGGTTGGGATTATTGATACTACGTTTAGGGATGCTCATCAATCACTTATTGCAACAAGGCTCTCAACGAGTGATATGCTTCCAATAGTTGAGAAGATGGATAAGATTGGTTTTTACTCCATGGAAGTTTGGGGTGGGGCAACTTTTGACGCTCCGTTAAGATTCTTGAGAGAGGATCCGTGGGAAAGGCTCAGAGTATTAAGGGAAAAAATAAAGAAGACAAAACTTCAAATGCTTCTTAGGGGTCAGAATATTGTGGGGTACAAGCATTACCCTGATGATGTTGTCGAAAAATTTGTGGAATTAGCTTATAAGAATGGGGTGGATATTTTTAGAGTTTTTGATGCTTTGAATGATGTGAGGAACATGAAGACCGCAATTAAAAAAGCTAAGGAAGTTGGTGCGGAAGTTCAAGGTTCAATATGCTATACAATCAGTCCTGTTGATACTCTTGAACGCTACATGAAGCTTGTTGACGAGTTAATAAGCTTAGACGTGGATTACATTACAATTAAAGACATGGCCGGACTACTGGACCCTCAAAAAGCATATGAGCTCATTAAAGAGATAAAAGGAACTTATGGAATTAGAATTGATGTTCACACTCACTCAACAAGCGGTCTCGCCGTGGCGACAGAGTTAAAAGCTGTTGAAGCAGGAGCAGATTTTATCAACACTTCAATTCATCCACTAGCCGGTGGCACGGCCCAACCTGCGATTCAAACCCTCTACTATGCACTTCCAGAAAAGCATAGACCTGAGGTTGATATGAAAATTATAAGTGACATTTCAAAATATCTTGATAAACTTTTAAGTGAGAAGTATGATCATCTTCTAAGTAAAAAAGCAGTAAGAGGGGATCCAGCTGTTCTGATTCATCAAATTCCAGGTGGTATGTATTCTAACTTAATAAAGCAGTTGACTGAGTTTAAAGCCTTGGATAGACTCGATGAAGTTCTGGAGGAAGTTCCAAGAGTTAGAGAAGAGTTGGGATACCCACCACTCGTAACACCGACTTCTCAAATAGTTGGGATACAAGCAGTTTTTAATGTTTTATTTGGTAGGTATAAGATGATTACAGAGGAGACGAAGAACTATGTTAAAGGTCTTTACGGAAGACCCCCCGCTCCGATAAAAGAGGAAATTAGAAAGCTAATCCTTGGTGAGGAGGAGCCCATAAATGTTAGGCCTGCTGATTTGCTTGAACCTCTGCTTGAGAAAGCGAGAAAAGAGCTTGAGGAAAAGGGTTACCTTGAGAAGGAAGAAGACGTGGTAACTTACTGCCTCTTCCCTCAGGTGGCTTTGGAGTTCTTTGAACTTAGAAAGCAAGGAAAATTAAAGCCCCTTGAAGAGAAGCCCAAAGGGAAGATAATAAAAATTTACATTGGTGGAAGAGAGTACGAGGTTGGGATTGAAGGAGTCAAGCTGGAAGCATTGGCTATGCCGAGTTATGCTTCTTCAGAAGTTCCAGCTCAACTTGTGGGTGTTCTTTCTGCTCCTGTATCAGCTCCTTCAGCGCCGGTTGAAGTCCCTTCGGCCCCAACTCCCGCAACTCCAGTTGAAGCTCCAACAGCACCAACACCAACTACTGCTGGGGAGGGTGTTGTTACTGCTCCAATGCCTGGTAAGATTTTAAAAATTCTCGTGAGGGAGGGTGATCAAGTTAAAGTGGGGCAAGGTTTGCTTATTTTAGAAGCAATGAAGATGGAGAATGAAATCCCCTCACCAAAGGATAGTGTCGTGAAGAGAATTCTTGTTAAGGAAGGAGACACCGTAGACACTGGCCAAGCATTAATAGAACTCACTTAGAGTTTCAGCTTGTCTTTTCTAAATTTCCATTTTTACTCTAAACAGTGGGGAATTTGAGTGTTTTCGTCCATTTTTGGTACATTTATCAAAATTTCTTCATAAAAATGCTCGAATTTCCGAAAGGCATATATATTACAATTACAAAATTATAATGAATTCCCATAGGGGAGGTGCTTTAGATGAACTCGACAGTTATTATATTGGCGGCCGCAATTATATATGTGGCCATGTATTTTACTTATGGAAAGAGCCTACAAAACAAAGTTGTCAAAGCCGACCCTAACAGACCAACCCCTGCACACAAACTCTACGATGGCGTCGATTACGTTCCAGCGCACCCAGTGGTTCTCTACGGTCATCACTTTGCAAGCATTGCTGGAGCCGGACCTATTACGGGGCCGGCACTGGCAATGGCATGGGGATGGTTGCCATCAATACTCTGGATATGGTTTGGAAACGTTTTCATTGGTGCAGTGCATGACTATCTGGCTTTGATGGCCTCAGTGAGGTATGATGGTAAGTCAATTCAATGGATTGCCGGAAAGATAATGAGCAAAAGGACGGGAGTTGCCTTTGAGTTATATATATGGTTCACATTGCTTCTTGTAGTGGCGGCATTCGTTGCTGTAGTTGCAAAGCTAGTCACAACAACACCTCAAGCAGCCACAGCTACATTGCTCTTCTTAGTTGCGGCAGTAATTCTCGGATGGCTCATGTATAAGGTGAAACTCAACTTCTATGTGAGCACTATAATCGGCTTAGTGCTCTTAGTAATTGCAGTATGGCTCGGTCTCAAATATCCATTGGTCTTCGTCCAAGGACAGGAGGCAGGAAGCGGGGCGGCATATCTTCAGGCATACCACTACTGGAACATCATTCTGTGGCTCTATATCATAGCAGCATCTTCACTTCCAGTCTGGATACTCCTACAGCCAAGAGATTATCTTAATGCCTATATATTATGGTTTGGTCTCTTAGTTGGAGGTATAGCGTTTATAGCACTGGCAAAGCCCTTTGAAGTTCCAGGATACACAATGTTTTCGGCCAACGTAGTTGGAGGACAGCCATCGCCCTTCTGGCCAACAGTACCATTGGTTATTGCATGTGGTGCATTGAGTGGATTTCACTCTCTTGTAGGTTCGGGAACATCATCGAAACAGCTTGATAATGAAATTCACGGATTGCTTGTGGGCTATGGAGGAATGTTCACAGAGGGATTCCTTTCAACAATTGTTGTCACCGCCATAGCTGTTTATGGTGTTAAGCTCACAGGAATCAATGTTGCAGACTGGGGAACTCAATACATCACCAAAGGCGGTCTTGGAACATTTATCTCTGGCTATGCAAGCGGTCTCCACGACTTCTATGGATTGGACATGACCTTAGGCAAAACCTTTGCAACTCTCTGGGTTTCAGCCTTTGCATTAACATCGCTTGATACTGCTACGAGACTTGGAAGATTTGCATGGCAAGAAGTCTTTGGAATGGTAACCGACACAAGCCAAGGAATCTGGAAGACCATAACAAACAAATGGGTGGCCTCGTTCATCATAGCTTCCCTCGGAACATATCTAGCATGGGGGGCCAGTTATAAAATACTATGGCCAGCATTTGCTGGTATGAACCAGCTCTTAGCGTCAATAGCAATGATGACAGCTGCAGTATGGGCTTACAAGATACAGAAGGCAGGAACATGGGGTTATGTCGTTTTAATTCCAGCACTGTTCTTGTGGATAACAGTTACGGCAGGTCTTATATGGTACATAGCAGTAGTTCCACTATCTGGAGGCACTTTAATAGCGGTAAAAGGCTCTCTCTTGGTAGGTTTGTTGCTCAACTTCCTCTTAATTTATGACTTCTACCTTGCGTGGAAGAGACCGGAGGAAGAATACGAGGCCGTTGCAGCTTGAACCTTTCATTTTTTCTTAACTTTTTTGAGGTGAGTTTATGGAAAGAATATTTAAAAGAGTTCTGTACTGGATCTCCCTGCCAATTCGTGTTCTATGGGATTTTACCGGATTTGAAATACCACTTATTGCTTTATATAATAAGAGAGCTTTACATTATGTTGGAAAAAACTTAAACCCAATAACAATGAAAATGGGGTGGTTGAATGCTTGAAGGATTAAAAGCGTTCCTTAAGGGATTTTTTAGCTCTTTTAAAGAGCAGTCTACAGAATATATAGAATTTGAGGAGAGGGAACTTGAAAATGTTTTTGCCCTCCTTCTGATGGGTTCCTTCGTTGGAATACCCTCACCACCGAGCACACTGGTTCTTCGACTTATGCCCCACATGGTGAGGGAAATTTATGTTATGCAGAGGAGGGTAGCAGATATGGATGATATATTTGGAGAGATGGCAGGAATGTTTGACATAACGTGAGGTGATGGCAGTGAGAGAGTATCTTATTCCAAAAGAAGGGTTTAGGGTTTTATTTTTTATAGGAAAAGGAGGAGTGGGAAAAACTACTGGTTCTGCTGCAGTATCAGTTACTCTTTCTAAGAAAGGCTACAAAACACTGATAGTTTCAATAGACCCAGCTCATAATTTGGGTGATGTGTTTGAAGTTAAGCTAAATGATAAGCCGAAACAGATAGCCGAGAACCTCTATGCAATGGAACTTGACATGGAAAAGCTTATTAAAGCCTATTTGAAGCATCTTGAGGAGAATCTAAAGCACATATATCGGTATCTTACGGTGATAAACCTAGAGAAGTACTTTGAGGTTCTGAGCTTTTCTCCGGGTATTGAGGAATATGCAACCCTTGAAGCAATAAAGGAGATCCTGCAGAAGGGAGATGAGTGGGACATCATAATATTTGATACTCCCCCAACAGGCCTGACTCTGAGGGTCATGGCACTACCCCATATTGCTCTCATATGGACGAATAAACTTATTGAAGTGAGGAGAAAAATTCTTGATAAAAGGAGGGCCATTGAGAATATACAGGGAGAGAGAAAATTCGTGGTAGATGGGGAGGAATATAAACTACCAAGCAGAGAAAGAGAGGATCCTGTTATGAAAGAGCTTCTTGCATACAGAGGGGAAATCGAATTTGTGAGAGATATTATAACGAATAGGGATAGGACAAGTGTAGTAGCTGTGATGAACGCTGAGATGCTACCCCTATACGAGACAGAAAGGGCACATGAAAGTTTGAAGAAATTCAAAATCCCCTTTAACCTCGTGGTGGTTAATAAAATCATAGAGCTTGAAGAGGAAGTCCCAAAGATAAAAGTGAGGATGGATGCTCAGAAAAAAGTTTTGAGGAAAATACATAAGAAATTCAGGGATGTAAATATAGTGAAAGTTCCGATGTTTGAAGAGGAACCAAGAGGTTTAGAGTGGCTTGAGAGGATTGGAGGTTTAATAGTTGGAGATTGAGGAGATTTATGAGGAGCTAAAAAAGGTTAAAGAGCCCATAAGTGGTGAGGACATAGTTAGTTTGGGAATTGTAAGTCTGATCAGAAAAGAAGATAACAAGATGATAATTTTCCTTGGATTGGCTAGAAGGACACCGAGACATCCATTTGAGATGGCTGTTAATTGGGCCGTTCATGCCAGAATGGTTAAAGATATAGTAAAGGTTTTAGAAGGAAAAGTTAACTTTGAGATAATTGATGATATGACCTTTCAAAAATATTATCCAATAGAGGAGGTTTAATAATGAAGGTTACACCAGAATTATTGCTTTTGATTATGGTGTTGGGAGCTCTTGCAACTTTGCAGTTTTACAGAGGACGAAAACTGAATTTGACTGTAATGGACTACTATTTGAGAACTATAGAAGACATAGTAAAGCCAAAAGATAAAGATTACGTTTGGGTTGGAGGGTACGTTGGTTTTAGGGCATTTTACAAAGTCAATGAAGGTAACATTGATAAATTTGAATACACTTTAACCCTTTTGCCAAGACAGAGTATCCTCTACTTCCCGATTTCAAAGATTATAAACAGGCATGACAAAATATACTTTATTTTAAAACCATACTCAAAAATAAGGCGTGAGGCACATTTAATACAAAGAGGATACTATCGCTTTAAGCCAAAAATTGAGGATGAAGAGCTTTTACAGAGGGAAATAGTTGAAATCAATGGAAAGCAGTATGAGGCTCTCTTCGAGAAGAAGCGCGATGTAGAGTTATTGAAGGAGTTTCTTCAAGGGTTTTCAAGAATTGAGAACATTAAACACATTTCAATTACTCCAAAAACCAACGTCGTTTACGTGTTCATGAAACCAGAAATTGAAACCATAAAGCAGGATGTGGAACATATGGTTCGCTTTGTAAATGATAAAATAAAGGAGGGGCCATTTGAACGCTAACATGCAAAATTTAATAAATTTCTTTCTCTATTTTTAGTTCATGATAGAAAAACTTTTCAGGCTTGGATACTCAAAAGAGTTTGCAGAAAGGTATTTTGATCTCTGGGGGGAGAGAGCATTAAGCATAGCAGAAGCGATGGAAAGGTCGTTGCCCCGGTGTTTTCGGGTTAACACTCTTAGGACTGAAATATCTACTATCACTAAAATCATGAACAAAAAGGGTTTCCAGTTTAAACGCATTTCTTGGGCAAGGGAGGGGTTTTGTTTAACACGTGAACCCTTTTCGATCACATCAACTCCAGAATATCTGGGGGGATTAATTTATATCCAAGAGGCCTCTTCAATGTATCCACCAGTAGCTCTTGAACCAAAGCCTGGGGAAATTATAGCGGATATAGCTGCAGCTCCGGGAGGGAAGACATCTTATATAGCCCAACTGATGGAAAACAAGGGAGTAATATATGCCTTTGATGTGGGAGGAGATCGACTAAAAGAGACCAGACTTAATCTTTCAAGACTTGGAGTAACAAATACCATTCTCGTTCATAAAAGTTCTCTGTACATGAGAGAACTTGGTATAGAGTTTGATAAAATTCTTTTGGATGCCCCATGTACTGGTAGTGGCACGATTCATAAAAACCCAGAAAGAAAAGCAAATAGAACAATTGAAGATGTTAAATTCTGTCAAAACCTGCAAATGCAAATGATCAAGGCTGCATTAGAGAATCTAAAGGTTGAGGGAGTGTTAGTGTATTCTACATGTTCATTGGAACCAGAGGAGAATGAATTTGTAATTCAGTGGGCGCTCGATAACTTTGATATTACACTTTTACCTCTTCGATTTGGTGAACCAGCCTTGACCTCCCCATTTGATATAGAGCTTAGTTCTGAACTTGCTAAAGCAAGACGATTCTATCCGGATGAACATAATACTAGTGGGTTTTTTGTGGCAAAGGTACAGAAAAAATTCTAAAATAGAAAGAAAAACATTTAATAACATGTTAATAACAATAATTTTAGGTGAATTCCAATGAAGTTACAGCTAAGGGAGTTCTTAAATGATATTCGTGAGGGAGAGAGAATATTCATTGAGTATGAATCCACGTCTCACCCAGAACTTTCTCTTGATGGGTTGGTGAAATGGAGCAATGAAGAGGGGATGCCACTCTTAATCGTTGACATGCTGGATACATTTCATCTCTTTGTCCAGCAGCTTAGGTTTTTGGGATATAGCACTCATCATTTGGAAAATCTCTGTGTTATTAAGGGAGGGGGCAAGGTTGAATTTGGGAAGGTAATTGGAAGGGTTAGGATAATGGAAGAGTTTTATGTACAACTTAAAGAGTATACTGATGCAGTAAGATTATTCTTTGAAAAAGTCAAATCTGATAAGGCCGTTATTGTGTTTTTGGGCACGGAAAAGTTCATGTACTCCTTCCAAGAATCTTCCTATAGGGTTGAGGAATATTTTGAGAAAGTTGTAAGAAGTCCATTGTTTAAAGGAAACATGATCTTTGTTTTTGCTCTAAAGGGCCTCATGAGTGCTCAGGTCAAGGCCTTATGGCATGAGAGCTCCACAAGAGTTCTTGAGATTAATGGTAGAGGAGACCGATTTTTTATTAAAAAAGCACCTAAACCTGATCATTTGGATGGAGTGATAGAATTATGACTTCCACAGTGGAGGAAATCTTGGAATATCCAAAATCGGTGATGTGGAGAGAAGGAATTGTCATAGAATATTCTTCTAGTGAGCCCATTCATTTAGTTTTTAAATGCCTGGTAGAAATCTCCGAGAAAATTACTGATAATATA
>Ga0180300_10000102_pt1 | contig 30820 bp, 38 predicted proteins | sample GuaBasSediGuay15_FD_121798 | JGI IMG/M metagenome (GOLD analysis project Ga0180300, IMG submission 121798) | Subseafloor sediment microbial communities from Guaymas Basin, Gulf of California, Mexico - Guay15, Core 4569-2, 21-24 cm | ecosystem: Environmental > Aquatic > Marine > Hydrothermal...
CTTTGCCTCCGGTGAAGTCTGGAAGCTTCCTTTCAAGAGTTTTGCCCAGAAGCCTGTGGACTTTGACGGCTGCAGCGTAGGCTTCCCAGATTTTCTCAGCCTTCTCAGGCAGGACGAGGAATTCCTGGATGTCAGGTGCACCCTTGCCAGCGTGTTTTCCTCCTCCTAAAACGTTTCCAAGAGGTAGGGGAACATGGATTTCATCCAGCTTCGCCATGTGGAGAAATAAGGGTTTACCAAGGCTTTTCGACGCGGCTTCAGCTGCAGCCATGGAGACAGCATAAGCAGTGTTGCCTCCTATATTGGAGAAGCTTTCTGTTCCATCAGCTTCGCGAAGAACCCTGTCAACTTCCTCCTGGTTGGAGGAGTCAACTCCGAGGAGTTTAGGTTCTATGAGTTCTCTGACCTTCTCCACTGCCTCCTCTACTCCTCTTGGAGGATAGTATTCAACTTCGTGCAGTCCACGGCTTTTACCAGCTGGAGCTGCTGCTATACCTGCTCCTCCAAGCGTTTCAACGGTGACCTCTACGGTTTCCTCTCCACGGCTGTTGAAGATTCTTCTGGCCTTCACTCCCTGAATTATGGTTAAAGCTGAAGACAACGTTCAGCACCGATTAAAAGTTTTAGGCGGAAACAGTAAATTAATGCTTCTCTTCTCCCTGAAAGGGTTAAACAGCTTCCTCCCTGCCGAAAAACTTCGAGTAGTCTAGGACCTCGTCTATGAGCTCCACGTGGGAGAGAAGCATCCTCCGGCAGCAGTAGCGGGTGACACCCAGGTCGTCTAAGACTTTGGCAGGGTCTTCTCCGCTCTCAACCCTACGCTTGAAGTCCTCCCACTTGTCGCCTATAAGCGCACCGCACGTGAAACATCTTATCGGAACCATTAAAGCCAAAACGGTTCCCCTACCCTCACCAAAGGAAAGCCAGCTAAGCTAAAGCCTACCAGCCTCCTATATACGCCTTACGCTTCAACCCTAAAAGAAGGTTTCACCGCTGAGGAACCTGGCAGCCTCAGGATGAGTGGGACTGGAGAAAACACGTGAGGCTTCCCCCTCCTCCAGAAGCCTTCCACGGAAAAGTATGGCAAGCCTGTCAGCCAGCCTTCTCGCTTGGAAAAGGTTGTGGGTTGAAAGCACCAAGGTGGTTTCAGGTTTTATCCTGCTTATGAAGGCTTCAACAGCGGAGGCACTGGAAGGGTCTAGGTTGACTGTAGGTTCATCCAGTAATAGAACCTCTGGCTTGAGGGCGATGGCTCTGGCCAGGGATAGCTTCTGCTGCTCTCCCCCGGAGAGGCTTCTAGCCTTCCTATCCCTCAGATTTCCAATGCCAACTTTTTCCAGGGCCTCTAGGACACGTTCTTCTACCTCGGCTTTGGGTAGGCCTCTGATTTTAAGCCCGTAGGCTACGTTTTCATAGACGGTGGTGTTGAAGACTGTGGCACGCTGGAAGACCATGGTGACCTTCCTTCTGAGCTGCCGGCTTAAACCAGCGTTAACAGGGTTTCCCTTGTAGAGTATTCTGCCTGAGTCTGGGGAGAGCAGCCCGGCCATAAGCTTTAGGAGGGTTGTCTTGCCTGCTCCGTTAGGCCCTAAAACCACGAGAATCCTGTTCCTCCTCACCTGCAGGCTTACGTCTACTAGGGCTTTAACATCTCCGTAAGCCTTGCTGACTTCCTCCAGTTCTAATACGATGTCAGCCATGGTCAGCCCAGCCTACGCTTGAACAGGTTCACAGCCAGGTTTAGGGCGAACACGATTAGGAGGAGGATCACCGTTAACGCGATGCCAAGCTCGATTTCTCCTCTAACGGTTTCCAAGGCTATGGCTGTGGTTAGAACCTGGGTTAAGCCTTTAATGTTTCCTCCAACCATCAACGCGATGCCAAGCTCGGCTACAGCCCTGTTGAAGCTGGCAGCTACGGCTAGCAGAATCCCGGTGGAGGCTTCTCTAACCACGGCTGCAGCCTCCTGAAGGTTGGAGGCTCCGAGGGTCCTGGCTAAAAGCCTCACATCGGGGTTCACAGCCTCTAGGGCGCTGGTGGTGAAGCTTACGATTAAAGGAGTTATCAGGACGGCTTGACCCAGCATTATGCCAACCGGATTATAGAGGAGGTGCAAGGGTCCTAGCGGACCTGTCTTGGAAAAAAGCAAATACAAAATCAAGCCTAAAGCCACAGTCGGCATGCCTATCATCGCATTAAAGAAGCCTAGGAGAACAGGTTTGCCCCTGAAGCTTTTAAGCACTATGGCCAAGCTTAAAGGGATAGCGAAGGAGGCTGCCAGCAGGGTGGCTGAACCTGAAACCCCAAGCGACCTTACGGTAACTGCCACCACTTCATGGTTTCCGGAAGCCAGCAGGTGGAAGGCTTCCCCCAAACCTTCAAGTATCTCGTAGGTTATGGCTGAGCCCTCCTATACTGGGCCGGGCATTCCTCTCCTTCTAGGAAAGCATATTCCGCAATCCACTGGGCTACCTGCGAGCTTTTCTGCTCTTGAATCGTTTTCACAGCTGGGTTGAAGAGAGGCTGCCCATATTTTTCAACGCCGAATTGGGCTAGGAGCTTTTGACCTTTATCTGAGGTTAGGAAGCTTATGAGGGCCATGGCTGCTTTAAAGTTCACTTCTTTAACTTTTCTAGGGTTCACAGCCATGATGCTGTAAACGTTTAGAAGCTCCTTGGACTCGCCTACGTGGACTTTTAAGGAGATCAGCCCGTCTCCATGGTATTTCAGGTATGTTCCAACGTCTGAAAGGGTGTAGGCGTTTTTCTCGTTGGCTAGGAGAAGGGTTTTACCCATTCCAGCTCCTGCCTCCAAGTACCATGCTTCCCCCCTAAGCCTTTCAGGGTTGAAGCCTGCCATTTTCCACAAGGCTTTCTCCTTGCTGTGGGTTCCAGACTCGTCTCCACGGGAAACCCATAAGGCTTTTCCAGCTCTTCCAGCTTCAACCATCTTGGTTAAAGCTTCTACAGCCTTCAAGCCGTTAATGCCGGCGGGATCTGACTCCGGCCCAACTATCAGAAAGAAATTGTAGGCGATTATACGCCTGTTCACACCGTAGCCCTCCCTCATAAACTTGAACTCTTTAGGAGGCGCGTGAACGAGCACCGCATCAGCGTCCCCGCGGGAAGCATACTGCAGAGCTATGCCTGTCCCAGCTGAAATGAAAGCCACATCATAGCAGGGATAATCTTTTTCAAAGGCTTCTTCAACCAGGTCGAGCAGCCCTGTGTCGTAGAGGCTGGTGGTGGTTGCCACGGTAAGCCTCTCAACCTTGCTCTGCCCGGTTGCTTGAAAGTAAAGAACAGTGCCAAGAACCGCCAGCAGAATTATGGCTGCCGTTAGAAGAGCTTTGCCTTGCATTTCAATTCGCCGATATGTACAGTTGAATATTTCGTTTAGGAATTTTTATTTAAAGCTTTCCAGCCAAATAAGATAGTGAGGGACTCACGTTTGAGGAAGCGAACTTCAGACTTCAAAGTCTGGTTGGAGAAGGGTGGAAGCCATCTGCTGGGCGAAGGTGGTGTGACCATACTTGAGGCTGTGGATAAGCTTGGATCCATAAGCATGGCTGCAAAGAAGCTGAGAATGTCTTACAAGTATGTTTGGGACTATATTGCAACCATCGAACGCAGCCTTGGCAAGCCCGTGGTGGAAACCTACCGCGGAGGAAAGAAGGGTGGAGGCGGAGCCAAGCTTACAGATACTGGAAAACAAATTTTAGCAGAGTTTAAGAGGGTTGAAAGCAGGCTTGCCAGAGCCCTAGAAGAAACTGTCTACCGAGGTGTTGAAGACTTGGGGCTAAGCGTGAGGAACAGGCTTAAAGGAAAAATTGAAAGCTTGAAGGTGGAGGGACCTCTGGCTGAGGTTAAAATTAAACTTGAAACTCCAGCCCTAGTCAAGGCTATTCTAACCCGTGAAGCCGTGGAAGAGCTTAAACTTAGGAAGGGAGATAGGGTTGAAGCCCTAGTCAAGGCTACAAGCGTTATGGTAGCAAAGAAAGGGCGCAGATGAGATTTTACCTGTAAGACTTCTGTCTGCGCCTGCGGGCTCCAGGCCCTCCGAACTTCTTCATTTCCTTTCTCCGCTCGTCTCCTACGAGCATTGACCTGTCGTAGGAGAGAAGGAGCTTCTTGAGTTTGCTGCTTTTAAACCAGCGGGTTAGGCCTCGTGCTATGCTCATCCTCACGGCTTCAGCCTGCCCCATGAAGCCTCCTCCCTTAACGTTAACGTCGATGTCAAGCTGCTTCCAGAGGTTTCCGCTGAGCATGAGGGGCTCCATAATCTTCTGCCTGGCCAGTTCAGGCTGGTAGACTTCTAGGGGTATCCGGTTGATTCTCACGTTTCCCATTCCGGGGCGTATAACAGCCCTCGCAACAGCGGTCTTACGTTTGCCGATACTTATTATCGGAAGCTTCTTACCCGTCAAGCTTTCTTCCTCCAGCCGAGCTCTTCACAGACTTCTCCCAGAGAAACGTAGCCGTGCCTCAGCTTTTCAGCTGAAGCCTCTGGGAGTTTTTCAAAGCTCACATCTGAAAGGGTTTCTGGGACACCCTCATAAACTTTAAGCCTTCTAAAGGCTTCACGGCCTCTAGGCTTATCCCTTGGAAGCATACCCCAGACCATATCGCGGAGGAAGCTTCTCGGGCTGTGCGGATGCTTCGGCCCGCGGGCGGGGTTCGCCCTGCCTACAACCTCCCAGAACTCTTTAACTTCTTTAACCCTGCTTTTACGTCTGCCTGAGAGCACAGCCTTTTCAGCGTTTACCACCACGATTTCCTCTCCTCGAAGCAGCCGTTTGGCTACGAGGCTTGCAAGCCTTCCAGCTATCATGCCGCTGGCATCCACCACCGTGAAGCCTTCAGGAGCCTTCAAGCCTTTTCACCCTAAAATCTTAACGTTGCTGCCTTTAGGGTTTGCTGAGGCAAGCTGTTCCAGGCTTAGACACTTTCCTCCGGCTGCCTCAATTTTTTCTTTGGCTTTAGCTGAGAAGGAGAAGGCTGCCACGGTTACAGGATGGTCTAGGAATCCGGCGCCCAATGCTTTCCCGGGGATTACTGCTACGTCGCCAGGCTTGGTATACCTGTTTATCCTGCTCAGGTTTACTGCGTGTCTTCCCCTTACGGGTTTCTCAAGCATCTCAGCGATTCTCCTCCAAACCTTCGCCTTGTTCTCTCTCGCCAGCTTCCTCAGAAGCCTTACGGTTCTGGCTCTTTCAGGGTTGGTGTACTTAGCCTTCAAGCCTCAACCACGCCTACCGCTTTAACTTTATCTTCAAACTCTGAAATTTTCCTTTCAAGAATTTTCACGGCTTCAAGAATTATCCGGGAAACAGGGAGGCACCCCGTGGATTCCACTAGGAATATCAGCGAGGTGTTGTCTCCTGAAACTGTTATGGCAGGGTTGCTCAGGGGGCATGCCTTAACGCACTCCATGCAGAGGGTGCACTCGAGAAGCTTTACGACCTTAACCTTCCCAGCTTTAAGCTCTAGAACAGCTTTCGGACAGGCTTCCACGCATTTACCGCACCCATCACAGGTTTTGGCGTTTATTTTGATGACGGGCATATACTTGTAGGCGCTTACGGAGACAGGCTGCCATTTGGCATGCTGCTTTCCCCTTCCAAGCCTGGCGTACACTTCAAGCTTAAGCTTCTGCCCTGCTTCAAGCTTAACCAAGGGAATCCTGTCTGAAACCGGCTTAATGTTAGGGTCTTCGAACTTGAGGTCTCCGGAGTAAACGGTCGTACGCTCTTTAGCCTCAACGTCGAGGACGGCTAAAGCCCTGCACTTCGCACATCCAAGGTCGCTTTTACAGTCGCACTCATCCATTGGTACATAGGCGTCCAAGTCCGTTTTTAGGGGGATAAGCCCCAGGCGGCTGGCGATAACCTCATCGTTTAACACCGAAGTGTTCTCGTAGACGAATACCTCCTCTACAGCCATGGATGGAACCTCGCTTATCATGATTCTCCGCAGGGCGTTGGCGAAGGCTACGGTGACCCCTGAAAGGATGAAGCGTGCACGCTTCTCGTCAAGCTCTAAAATTTCAATTTTCACTTTAGACTCTCCTCCCCCTTCTCCCCCCAGGCCTGCGTGTGCTGTCGTGGGGGATAGGGGTTACATCTTCTATTCTGCCTATCCTGAGGCCTGAGCGGGCTAAAGCTCTGATGGCAGGCTGGGCTCCCGGGCCTGGAGTCTTATGAAAGTGCCCTCCTGGAGCTCTAACCTTGATGTGAACCCCTGTTATGCCTTTGTCCTTTGCTATTTGAGCTGCCCTGCCAGCTGCCTGCATGGCTGCGTAGGGTGAAGGCTCAAGCCTGTCAGCCTTAACGAACATTCCCCCGGAGCAGAAGGCTACGGTTTCAGCGCCTGAGAGGTCTGTAATGTGCACTATCGTGTTGTTGAAGCTGCTGTAGATGTGGGCGATCCCCCATTTTTCTTTATGCTCTTTTCCGCTGCTCATAGGTTTCACCCTGAAGCCTGGGCAGCCTCAACCCTTAAGGGGTGCTCAGCGCTTTGAAGCGGGCTGTCAGGGCTGTAAGCTATCTGGCTTTCCTCCCCCTTTTTAACCATGTATCCCGGCGATGTTATCTTGGCGCCTCCAACAGTTATGTGCCCGTGGACTATAAGCTGCCTAGCCTGGTAAATGGTTTTGGCAAGCCCTATCCTGTAAACCTGAGTTTGAAGCCTACGCTCCAAGAAGTCTTCAACCCTCAGGTCTAGAACCTCGTCCACCGTGGCGTTTTCGCCTACGATTCCCATCCGCTGAAGCTTGCCCAGAAGCTCCTTTTCAACTTTAGCCCTACGCTCAACCGGCATGCCTAGGAGGCTTCTGGCGATGGTTCTATACCTGGTTAGGATGGCTTTAGCCCTCCAGAGCTCCCTCTTGTTTCTAAGCCCGTACTGGCCTAGTAGTTTAAGCTCGTCAGCCAGCACATCGGCTCTCCAAGGATGCCTGGGCGTCTCGTATTTTTTACGCTGCTTTTTAGGGTCTCCCAAGCTTACATCTTCCTCCTGCTTACGCCTACGGCTCTACCCTTTCTGCCGGTGGTCCTGGTTTTCTGGCCTCTGACCTTCAGCCCAAGCATATGTCTAACGCCTCTCCAGCACCGCAGGGACTTCAGGAATTCTATGTCAAGCTTCTGGCGTAGTTCTAGGTCGGCGCCGTAGAGGTGGAGGTCTCTTCCCGTTTCTAGGTCCTTCCTCCTGTCGTAGAGGAAGCCTGGTATGCCGTAGTTTTGAGGGTTAGCGATAACGTCCTCAAGCTTTTTAACATCCTCATCGGAGAGGAAGCCCACCTTCAGGTCTGGGTTAAGGTTTACAGCCAGAGCTGCAGCCCTAGCGAAATTCAGTCCAACACCTTTAATCTTAGCCAGACCGTAAGCTAACTTCTTCGACCCGTCTATATCTGTGCCGCAAATACGCACAATATGCCTGAAGCCTTCAGACAAACCCCCATCCACCATGTAAGCATAAAAAACCTAACCAAAATATATAAACGTAAATATACAAAAGTGTTGAATTAACAAGGAAAACAACAGTGAGCTATAAGGACTCTACAAAAGTTGAAATTCATGAGTAACTTCTCGAAAGCTAATCGTTACCCACCTTTCTTTATTGCCGTTATCATTTAAACGGAATGAAGTCTTGAAGTTTTCCTTCCGTGAAGCTTCTCTTAAAGAAATCCCTAAACATTTCTGATAAAGTCTTAGATTCTGTATCGAAAGCTATGCCCACATATTTTGATTCACCTACTTTTAGGTTCTTCCAGAAGGAGTCTTCAGCTTCAAGGTTTATAGGCAATAATATCCCTCCTCTGAAAATCAGAATTAACCTGTCATTCTTCCGCTTATAAGCGAAGCCTTTAATTATTCCATAATTTTCCTCGAGCCGCTTAAACTCCATTATTCCACTGTATTCCTCAAGCCTCTCCTCTTCGCTTTTCTCCCTCTCTTTCTCCAAAAATTCAAGCAAATTTTTCCTTATCCATACTTATAATCACAAAATAAAGGTAAACCTTCTGCGCTATCAACGTTTCGCCTTAACCTGAATAGCCCTAAAAGAAGGCCTTTTAACTTAAAGGAGGGACATGTAATAAATGAAAAATAAGCTCAGAAACAAAACATTTTTAAGCAAGTAGCTTAGGGCAGTGTAAGAGCTGGTTCAGAGTCTGGCAGGCTGCAACTCCAGCCCAGCCAGCGGGTGGCAACCCCCGAGGAAGCCGAACAGCTTATCGCAGAAGGATGGATATACATTGCAACCCTGCCAAACGGCAAGGTCGTCCTCAGCCGATGTCTGGAAAAACAGTAGTGGTGGACCGGGCGGGACTTGAACCCGCGACCTCCCGGATGCCAACCGGACGTTCATTCCAGGCTGAACTACCGGCCCTTATACTGTTTAGGGTTGGCATCGTTCTAGTTTTCAGGTTGAGGGTGGATTTAAACTTTACAAAGACGAGAATATGAAGCCTTCAGCTTTACGGTTTGAAGGTTTTCTTGAGTTTTTTCGATGCTCCGTACCCGCAGGCTGAGCAGCGTTTTTTGCGGATGTGGTAGGTGTGGCGTCCGCATCGGCGGCATCGACGGTGGACGGGCTTGTTGAACTTTCCCATGTTGATAGCCATCTTCTATCCACCTCTTTACCAGGGTTCAGCCTGTTTTGGGAGGTGAGATGAGGATGACGTTGTCTCCTCTGACGATTATGGTTCCAAGCTTGTCGGCTTTGTCGGCTGAGGATACGTCTTCCGCTTCGCCCAGCAGAAGGTTCATATGCTGGTCGAATCCCTGCAGTTTTCCACGGATGCTTCTTCCACCCTTCAGTTTAACCAGCACGATTTTCCCAAGACTTTCTTCCAGCAGTTTTGTCGCCATATCCTCGGGCATGAGATGTCCTCCAACGTCGGCGGAGGCTTGAGCCTCCAGACATTTTAAAGCTTAACTTGTTGAAATAGTTTTAGGTGGAAACAGCGGGTTGAGGAGGCATTTCATCAAGGTTAAAGATTTCAGGAGGCTGCTTGAAAGCCTTCCTGAACCTCTTGGGGACAGGCTATCGCAAGGTCTTCCTAAAAAGTTCAATGTTGAGGTTGGGGAGGCTGAGGAGGGCTTCAAGGTATACTTGGTTGATGGTAAGCCTCTTCTCCTCGTGGATGGAGATGGAAGGGTTATGCCTCCTCTAACAGCCTCCGAAAGCCTTGCTATGCTTCCCCGAGTGGTGGTAGACAGGGGGGCGATACCTCATATTTGCAATGGGGCTGACGTTATGCGCCCCGGCATCGTTCAGGTTGAAGGAGAGTTCGACGGGAAATCGCTGGTTGTCGTGGTTGACGTTGACCACCGAAAGCCCTTAGCCTTAGGCGTGGCTCTGCTTTCCTCCCGGGAGGTTAGACGCTGCGAAAAAGGCAAAATGGTTAAAACAATCCACTATGTGGGAGATAAAATTTGGAATCTTTATAGAAATCTTTAGGGCGTAAAAGCCTCTTATATTCTGCGTCAAGCCCTCTAGAAAGTATTATATTTGAGTATAAAGGCTTTATAGTTGAATTGGGGAGAAGCTATAAATAGTGTAAAGTTAGGTCCGGCGTCAGCCGGCTCTTGGGGGCTGGATAGGAGAAGGTTAATTTGAACTCCCAGCCTATGCCTGTTCAGGCTGAAGGAAAGTCTGAAGAGAAGCCTTTAGCCTACGTTAAAGCCTTACCGTTGAAGGAGTATAACGACCTCGAGAAGATTAAGGCTGAGCTTAGGGATGGAAACGTTCTGATAGTTAAGCTTACCCCCCTAGCCATAAGCAGCATTGAGGCTGTTAAAGACGCTATAGAAGAGCTTAAAGCCTTCGTGGAAACCATCGGCGGGGACATAGCACGCCTGGGAGAGGAGAGAATAGTTCTAACTCCCCCCACCATCAAAATATGGCGTAAGAAAACTCAGTAAAGCCTAAGGGTTTCAAGGTTCTCAGGCGCATCACTGCTTATTTTGAACATTCGCTCGACCGTTGAGCTTAGGTCCAGACACTTCGATTTCTCACCGTGGCCTACCACAACCCTGTGAGGCCTCGGATTCAAACGTTTAACGTAGTTTAGTAGCTGGCTTCTGTCGCTGTGCCCTGAGAAGCCTTCCACCGATTCAACTCTGAGCTTCACGTTTATCACTTCAACCTTGCCTTCATGGTTTATCATGGTTACATCTCTCATTCCGCTTTGAAGCCGCCTGCCAAGGGTTCCCTCTATCTGGTAGCTTACCAGGATAACCATGTTCCTACTGTCGGAGGCAAGCTCGCGGAAGTATTCTATGGCAGGCCCCCCTTCAAGCATTCCGGAGGTGGCTAGGATTATGCAGGGAGGCCCTGTTATCACCTCGCTTCTGGCGTCAGCATTCTTAATGTTTACGAAATATTCAGACTGGAAAGGGTTAACATTCTCGTGGAGGATCATGTTCTGAATTTCCTTTGACATGTATTCAGGGTAGGCTGTGTGGATGGCTGTAACCTCGTTGACCATTCCTTCGATGTAGATGGGTGCCTCCGGGATTTTCCCTCCACGCATATACTGGTTAAGCACGAGCATTATTTCTTGGGCTCTTCCAACCGCCAGCACGGGAACCAAGACTTTGCCTCCAGCCTTCAGGGTTTCAGCAACCAGTGAGGCGAATCTTTCTTCCACCTCGCGGCGTGGAGGCATAAGGTCCTCCGGCGAGCCGTAGGTTGACTCCATGATTAGGGTTTCAACCCTTGGAAAGCTGGCTACAGCTGACTCCAGCAGCATGGTTTTAGCGAACTTGAAGTCTCCCGTGTAAACTATGTTGTGGAGGCCTTCTCCAATGTGCAGGTGAACTATGGCTGAACCTAGAATATGGCCGGCATTGTGGAGGGTTAACTTGACGTCTGGCGCAATGTCGGTGACTATTCCATACCTTAAAGGTATGGTGTGCAAGACCATTTCCCGGACGTCTTTCTGGTCGTAGGGTGGAATTACACCTTCCCTTGAGAGCACATCCAAGTAGTCAAGCTGGAGGAGAGACATAAGGCTTAAAGTCGGCTCAGAGCAGTACACCGGCCCGTCGTACCCGTACTTGTACAGGAAGGGTAGAAGCCCGCAGTGGTCTAAGTGGGCATGTGAAATGACGACGGCGTCGAGGCTTGAAAGGTCGAACTCGTTCAGGTCTATCCTAGGGAAGCTGTCTTCGGGGTTGAGGGTTCCAGGGTTTATTCCGCAGTCTAAGAGGATGCTGCTTTCACGTGTCCGCACTAGGATGGCTGAACGTCCAACCTGGCGGAAGCCTCCGAGAAGGGTTACCAGCACCTCCTGGCTCTTGTAGAGGGGGGTTCTGAAGATTCTTTCGCCAACGTTTCTCAGGATACGCTGGCGTTCTTTTACTTCCTGGTATAGGTAGTGGCGGATGTGAGCTATTATCTTGGAGGGTATGGGTGGAGCTCTGAGGATTCTGGGCCTCCACTTGGTAACCTTGATTATTTCCTGGAGGGTTGCACCGTTCTTTGATATTACAAGGCCTGGCTTCTTGGCTTCGATAACCACTTCTCCAATATTTTGGTCGAAGAGTATGTTGGTTATTTCAGCTTCCTCGGGAACTATGGAGCGGATGAATTTCTCAGCTTCCTCAGGCTTCATCCGGATGCTTGGGTCTGAACGCAGCGTTATACGCTTCCTTATGAGGCTGACGATGTCAGAGACAATATAGCTTTGGCTGAGCAGGATTTCAGGCTTCTTCGTGTAGATGGCAAGCCTCGGCCCTTCAAATTCAACCCTGGTTATCTCGGCTTCCCTAGGAACATGCTGGAGGATAATCTGCATTATCTTCGCTTGGGTTGTTTCAGCAGGCTGAGCCTGACTCTGGTCGACCTTAGAACTGGACCTCGAACTAGGCATACTTAGCCTTTTCCTCCTCGCTGAGCTCCTTGAAGCCTTTACTGTCTATGATGGCGACGTCGAAACTGTCCCCGCTGGCGGCATCCCGCCGCATAGCAGCCTTAACAGCCTTAACCATCAGCGGGACAGCTTCCTCAACAGTCATATCCTCTTTATATCCGTCCTCAAGAATGCCGAAGGCAACAGGCGAGCCGGAGCCCGTGGCAAAAAACTTTTTCTCTTCAGTCAGGCTTCCGAAGGGGTCAAGCGAGAAGATGTGCGGCCCTTCGCTGTCCACTCCGGCGATTATAGCTTGGATGATTAGGGGTAGAAGCCTGTTATAGAAGAGGACGTTGGATGCAAGCCTTGCAGCTGAAGCTACAGGCATGGGGCGTTTGTTGTTAAGCTTGTAGAGGCTTGCGTTAACCCTTAGAATTTCCAGTACGGCTTGAGCGTCCGCTACGACGCCTGCCATGGTCATGGCTAGGTGGTCGTCTATTCTGTGAACTTTTTTTCCGTGTTTGTGGGCTATGAAGTATCCCATGGTAACCCTTGTATCGGTGGCCAGCACTACACCGTCCTTGCATACAGCACCGACAGTGGTGGTTCCCTTATACTGTAGGCTGCTTGCCTTTTCACGCCAATCTGGATGGTACATAACAGGCTGCAACTCCCACCGTTGTTTAAGCTTCAGTCGGCTTAAAACAGGCTTAAAACCTATGGAAGGAGGTCTGTACTTTTTGAATACCCAACGTAAGATAAAAACATTACTCTTAACAGGACGGTGAACCCTTCAGCCAGACAAACCCTTTCAAGAACCCTTGAAAAATAAAAATTTAAAACCGAGGTTCCCCTAGAGAGACTTGGGATGGCCGGTAAAATCTTCACCTTTTTAAGCGAAAAGCTTGCTAAAACAGGATACATTTTCATCTATGAGGGAGAGGCGACTCCCTGCGTTGAATGCGAATTCTACAAGGTCTGCCATGGAAAGCTTAAACCTAACATGGCCTACCGGGTTGTGGAGGTTAAAGACAAGAAGGTTGAATGTCCTGTTTTAGGTCCATCCTGCCTGGTGAGGGTTGAGCAGGCTGAGATTGAGGCTGCCGTTGAAGTTAAACAGGCTTTAGAGGGAGCCTTAATCAGGTTTAACCCACAGGAGTGCGGGCTGCTTACATGCCAGTACTTTAACCTGTGCGTTCCCGTAGGGCTTGAAGGCGGGAATAAAGCCTGTAAAATAGTCGGTGTTTCGGAGGCTTTCACTTGCCCTCAGAGGGGGGTGAGGCTTGCCCGGGTTTCTCTTCAGCTTCAGAAGGCTTAGCTTCAGCCTCCTTCTTTCTTTCAGGCTCTTTACGCCGGTAGGTTTCGATGAAGGTTATGGATTTCACCTCTGGGATCAGCTTGAAAACGTCAACGGTTAATCCTCGCTTGGAGGGTTGAAGCCCGTCAACTATTAGGGCTTCCTCCGGTAAGAAAATCTTAAGTTCGCCTTCACCTGAAAATTCAAGGCTTACTTTCTCGACGGGGATAGCGGGAATTCTTCTGTGGAGTAGGGATTTAACTTTTTCCTCGAGGGTTTCAAGCTTCTGTTTAACTTCAACCTCGTAGATTAGGGTTCGCCCTGCCAGGGGTAGGTTGAAGTCTACTTGAACTCTTCCGGCTCCCACGCTTCTGACCACGGCGAGTTTCCCGTCTATTTCAACCTCTAACCCTGGGTAGGGGGTGATATCTTTCTCCCTAAACTTTCTTAAGGGTATAAGCTTCAGCTTCGACGGGTCTCTAACCCCGAAGCCTTTTTCAGGCGGAACCTCCAAGGTTGCTTTTTTACCTACTTCTAGGCCTTCCAGCTGCTCGTCTAGGCCCTTTAAAACCCAGCCTTCACCCACCACGACCAGCATAGGCTCGTACACCGTGTTTTCCCGGTAGATTTTCGCTTCTCTGGCAACGTCGGCTATGCTTGTATCGAAAACCTCACCTGTCTCTTTAACCTTAGCCACATAGTCTATGAGGATGAAGTCTCCCTTCTCCACCGGCAACAATTCCCCCTCCAACAGGGATATTTCCAAGATTTCGCTGGCATAATATTTTAAGGTTTGGAAGGAGTAATCTTAATAAAATTCATAGTTCTTTAAAGATTTCAAAGGAAAAATTAAACATCCCAAAAGGCGAAGCCCTAAAGAATGATGAGAAAGGCAAAAGTTTTCAGCCCAGCTCACATCACAGGCGTTTTCACCGTTGAGGATAGCCTTAATCCTCTAAGAAAAGGTTCTAGAGGGGTGGGGGTAACTCTAAGCCGAGGGGTCTGGACGGAACTGGAAGCCGAACCCTCATCCCGCTGGAAAGTCGAGGTTAAAGGCGTTGGAGCTAAAATTAAAGGTGAAGTCTCACGGAAGGTTATAGAAATCCTGAAGCCGAAAATCCGTCAGCCCTACCATGTGCGTGTAATCCACAGGTTTGAGGTTCCCGTGGGAGCTGGATACGGTGCCAGTGGAGGAGGAGCCTTAGGTGTAGCCTTAGCTCTAAATGAGACTTTAAACCTCGGCTTACACCAGCTGGAGTCTGCCAACGTCGCCCACCTGGCAGAGGTTGAATGCGGAACAGGGCTTGGAACCGTTTTAGCTGAAACCCATGGGGGCTTCAGTTTAAGGGTGAGAGGCGGAGCTCCAAGCTTCGGCACGGTTAGAAAGTTTGGGGCTGAAGGCTTCAGAGTTGTCTCGCTTTGCTGGGGAGGTCTTCCAACCTGCAGCGTGCTTTCAAACCCGAACCTGAGAGGCTTTATAAGGTGGGTTGGCGAGGGATGCCTTGAAAAGTTCGCTGGGAACCCGACGGTTGAAGGCTTCCTTGAGGCTTCAAAAGGCTTCTCCGAGGCTCTAGGGCTTCTAACTCCAAGGGTTAAGGCGGCTTTGAGCTTCCTAGCTTCCAGAGGCTTTCACGGCTTTTCGATGAACATGCTTGGCGAGGCTGTTTTCACCCTCGTCCAAGAGGAGGAGTTACCCCGCCTTCTGAAGACTTTAAGCCATCCGCTCTTCGAAGACTGCAGGCTCACCGTTTCGGAGGTTTCCAGAGAAGGTGTAAGGGTTGAAGGCTGAAACCTCTCAGGTTAAGGTTACCATCGTAAAGGTTCCCGTCCCCAGGAGCCATCCCCGCTTCGAACTTCTCATGGTCAGAGAGCAGATGGTTGAAGGCTTAGCCAGGGGGCTTGTGGTTCCCGAAGGCCTTATAGCCCACGGGAGAGGAGAATGCTTCGACTATTTGATAGGTGAAAAAACCGAGTTTTTCGCCTTAAAGGCCATAAGGGCTGCAGCCGCATCCTTCCTCCTAGCCGAGAAACCCGTCATATCCGTCAACGGTAATCTGGCTGCGCTCTGCGCCCGTGAGCTTGTGGAACTTTCGAAAGCCACAGGAGCCCCGCTTGAGGTGAACCTCTTCTACCGTTCAAAGCTTAGAGAGAAGACTGTGGCCTCAGCTCTAAAAGCAGCTGGAGCCAGCAGGATTCTAGGCGTCAACGCTTCGAAGCGTATTCCACGGCTTAAAAGCTTCAGAAGCCTTGCAGAGGCGAAGGGAATAATCGAAGCCGACCTAGTGCTACTTGGAATAGAGGATGGAAACAGAGTTGAAGCCTTAAGAAAAGCTGGGAAAAAAGTCGTCGTTATAGACCTTAACCCTCTCTCCCGTTCAGCCTTCAACGCCTCCATAACCATAATCGACAACGTGGTCAGAGCTCTGCCTAAACTTAGGCTTGAAATTGAAAAGCTTAGAAGCGCCTCTAAGCAGCGTCTACGCAGGGAAGCCTCCTCCTACGATAACAGGGAGGCTCTGGCTGAGGCCTTAAACTACATTAGGAGCAGGCTTGAAAGGTTATCTTCAAATCTGGCTTCAGGGAGGAGTTAAGCTAGGGTTGAAGCCTATTCTCCAGGTAGCCTTAGACTTTTCAGACCTCCACCGAGCCTTAAAGGTGGCTGAGGAAGCTGTTAAGGGTGGAGCCGACTGGCTTGAAGCTGGAACCCCCCTGATTAAAAGCGAAGGCTTGAACGCTGTTAGAGAACTGCGTAAAAGGTTTCCAGGCAGGAAGATTGTGGCTGACATGAAAACTATGGATACCGGTTCAGTGGAGGTTGAGATGGCTGCTAAGGCTGGAGCGGACATCGTGATAGTTCTAGGAGCCTCCGACGACAGCACGGTGAGGGAAGCAGTGGAGGCGGGGCGTAGATACGGCGCGGAAATCATGGTGGACCTCATAGGCGTGGAAAAGATGGCTGAGAGAGCTTTAAGGCTTGAAGAGCTTGGCGTGAACTATCTCTGCGTCCACGTTGGAATAGACCAGCAGATGCGAGGCCTAAGCCCGGTGAAGGTTTTAAGGGAGCTTTCAGGCAGGGTTAAGATTCCCCTAGCCGTCGCCGGAGGGATAACCAGTGAAACCGCTGTGGAGGCTTTAAAGGCTGGAGCCAGCATACTGATAGTTGGAGGAGCAATAATCAAGGCTGCGGACGCTGCTGAGGCTGCCAGGAGGATAAAGAAGGCGCTGCAAGCGAAGAGGCCGCTGGCATCACACCTCTACAGGAAGATTGGAGGGGTTGAAGAGGTTAAGGCCCTCCTGCTCAGGGTTTCCACACCGAATATTTCTGATGCCATGCACCGTAGGGGAGAGATGGAAGGCATAAAGCCGGTGGTTCAAGGCTTGAAAATGGTTGGGCAAGCCTTCACGGTTAGAACCTTCCCCGGAGACTGGGCTAAGCCTATAGAAGCAATAGAGCAGGCTAAACCGGGGGAGATAATCGTTATCGAAGCTCAGGGGCGTGGCAAAGCCATCTGGGGTGAGCTGGCAACCTACAGTGCTGTGGGGAGAAGGCTTGGAGGCGTGGTAATAGACGGAGCTGTGAGAGATGTGGAAGTAATAAGGCAGTTGAGCTTCCCGGTTTACGCCAGGGAGATAACGCCTACAGCCGGAGACCCGAAAGGCTTCGGAGAAATAGGCGTTGAAATAACCTGTGGGGGAGTGAAAGTTAAGCCTGGAGACTGGGTGGTCGGCGACGACAACGGGGTTGTAGTCATCCCTGAAGAGCAGGCTGTTGAAATAGCCAACAGAGCTGAAGACGTAAGAGAGAAGGAGGAGCGGATAAGAGCTGAAATAAAGGCTGGAAGCACCCTGTCCGAAGTCCTGAAAATCAAGAAATGGGAGAAGCTTGTAGGGTGAAGAGTAGACGTGGAAAAATTCAGGCTGCTCGTGGTTGGAGCGGGAGCCTTAGGCTGCCTCTACACAGCCATCCTTTCCAGCGTAGGCCACAGGGTTTCCCTCGTAGGGCGGCCTCTAACGGTTGAAGCCGTCAGAAGTAGAGGCCTGAGAGTACACGGGAAGCTCAACCTGAAAGTCGAAGTTGAGGAGGCTGTTGAAGCCATTGGCAGGCTTAGAAGCCCCTACGGCTTTGACCTGGTTCTGCTGGCGGTTAAAGCCTACCAGGCAGCTGAAGCCGCCGTGCAGGTTGCTCCTGTAGCGGCTGCCAGCGGCTCACCTATATTATGCTTGCAGAATGGTTTAGGCGTTGAAGGGGAAGTAGCGGAGGCTTTAGGCTTCTTAACCCCGGTGGTCAGAGGTGTAAGCTTCTGCGGGGCCTACGTGGAAAGGCCGGGCGTGGTATGCTGTACGGGTGTAGGAGAAACCCTGATAGCGGATGTGCCCTTGAAAGGACTGTCAGGGTTTGCCAGCTGTCTCCGCGAGGCAGGACTTCCAGCGGGAATGAAGAAAAACATGGAATCCATCGTATGGGAGAAAACCCTTGTGAACGCTGGGATAAATCCTTTCGGGGCGCTCACCGGGCTGAGAAACGGGGAGCTTCTGGAAGCAGAAGGCATACCGGAGGCCATGGCTGAAACCGTTAGGGAAGGCGTGAAGGTTGCGGAGAGGAAAGGCGTGCGTCTGCTCAGGGACCCGGTGAAGCTGACCTTTGAAACCGCTCAGGCCACCGCCCAAAACTACAACTCTATGCTTCAGGACGTGAAAAACAGGAAGCGGACGGAAATAGACTATATTAATGGGGCTCTGTCCAGGCTTGGAAGCCTCCTTGGGGTTCCAACCCCCCTGAACAGGTTGTTAACCAGGCTTGTAAAAGATTTAGAGGCTGGGAGAAAACAGGAATGTGGAGTTTCAGCCATCCTTCAAAAAGCCTTATAGGCTCTGAAAGCCGGAGGCTTGAAGGCAGAAGAATAGTTTTAGCCGTAACGGGGAGTGTAGCCGTAATCGAGGCTCCGGTGCTGGCTAGGAGGCTTATGAGGCTTGGAGCTGAAGTCTATCCTGTGATGACACCTAAAGCCAAGGCTATGCTAAGCCCTGAAATCTTAGAGTGGGCCACGGGAAACCCGGCTGTAACCGAAATCACAGGTAAAATTGAGAACGTCGCAGCCTTCCTTAAGCCTCCTGAAGGAACACCTGCGGACCTAATGCTCATAGCACCTGCCACAGCCAACACCCTAGCCAAACTCGCCCATGGAATCTACGACAACGCAGTCACAGGCTTCGCCCTCGCAGCCATGGGCGCGGGGATACCGGTAATCCTAGCTCCAGCCATGCACCACCAGCTTCTTTCAAGCCCTGCCACCCAGCGGAACCTTGAAGCCCTCCAAGAGGCAGGCTTCGAAATCGTCAAGCCTAAAGTCGAAGAGGGAAAAGCGAAGATGGCTGACGTTGAAGACATCGTGGAAGCTGCGGTTAGAAGGCTTACGCCTAAAACCCTGGAGGGCTTCAGGCTTCTGGTTACCGCAGGCCCTACAAGGGAGCCTCTGGACCCGGTGAGAGTGATAACCAACCGAAGCTCCGGCAGGATGGGCGTAGCCCTTGCAGCTGAAGCCCTACGGCGGGGAGCGGAGGTAACCCTGATTTACGGGCCTGGAAGCGCCAGACCTCCTCCTGAAGCCAGAACAGTCAGGGTTGAAACCGCCGGGGAAATGTTTGAAGTCGCAGTGAAAGAGCTGAAGTCAGGAGGCTACCACGCCTTCCTAGCTGCTGCAGCCATGGCAGACTACGAGGCTGAACAGCCTTCACGGTCTAAGATTCCAACAAGCAAGTTCAGGAAGCTGACGGTTAAGCTTAAGGCAACCCCTAAGCTTGTGGACGAAGTTAAAAGGTGCAGCCCGCAGACCTTCCTCGTAGCCTTCAAAGCCGAATACAAGGTTTCGCTGAGAGAGCTGAAGAGGAGAGCCCTGGAGAGGCTTAAGGCTTGTAAAGCCGACTTAATCGTGGCGAACGATGTTTCAAAGCCTGGAGCAGGCTTCCAAGCTGGAGAAATAGAAGCCCTGATAGTGGATAGGAGAGGAAAAGCCGTAAGACTTCCCAGAATGTCTAAGGAGGAGGCCGCTCGGAGAATTCTCGACCTAGTTGAGGAAAGACTAAAGGCGGAGGGGCGGAAGCTTACTTAGCCTATCAGCTAGCTTGGCTTCAACGTCGGCTATGATTTTAGACGGCTCCTCTGGGAAGCTATAGCCTAGCTTTGCAAGCCCGTTGAAGACTGCTTTAAGGGTTCTTGAAACGTAGGGCTGGCAGATTATCCCCATGCTTCCAATCCTGAAGCATTTCCCTTTAAGCTTTCCCATTCCCCCTCCGATGGCTACGCCATGCTCTTCCCTAGCCATCTTACGCATTTCTTCCCCGTCTATTCCCGGAGGATTCCAGAGGGCTATAACCGTGTTAGAGCGGTTTCCACCCTTGGAAAGGGTTTCAAGGCCAGCCCGGTCGAAAGCCTCGTAGAAGGCCTCAGCGCAAATCCTGTGCCTTTCAATCCTGTTTTCTAAGCCTTCCTCCTTCAGAAACTTTAAGGCTTCATCTAGGCCATAGAAGAGGGTTAAAGTCGGGGTGAAGGGTGTTTCCATCCTGTCGTAGGCGAACCTCCGGCAGGATTCAAGGTCGAAGTAGAAGGGCCTATACTTGTTCTCCCTTAAAACCTGGTATGCTCTTTCGCTTACCGAAACCATGGAGACGCCTGGCGGGCATGCCAGACATTTCTGGCTTCCAGCGATGCAGATGTCCACGTTCCACTCGTCGACGGGAAGCCTGTCTCCTGCCAGAACGGATATGGCGTCCACTATGAAGACTTTGTCGTGTTGGCGGCTGAGCTTTCCAAGCTCCTGAATAACTCTCCAGGTTACACCGGTTGAGGTCTCATTGTACACTGTGGCTATGGCTTTTACATCTGGGTTCTCGTCTAGGGCTTCCTTCACCCTTTCCAGGCTTGGTGCTTCACCCCACTCGGCTGAAACGTCTATGGGTTTCCCTCCAAATCTGACGGCAGCTTCTCTAAGCCTTTCTCCGAAGACGCCGAAGTGGGCGGTTATGATTTTGTCTCCGGGGGCTATGATGTTTCCTACGGCGCATTCAACTCCTCCTGTTCCGGAGGCTGTTAAAGGGAAAACGTCGTTCACGGTTTGGAATGCGTATTTGAGGTTTTCGAGGATGCTTTTGTAGAGGGAGTGGAAGGCTGGCCCCCTATGGTTTATTATCGGCCTCTCCATGGCCTTCATGATTCTTTCAGGGGTGTTAGTGGGACCTGGAATCATTAAAAGCATTTTTCCAGTTTCCATCGTGAAAACCTTACCTTAAACAGTTAATTACGCCTAAGGAAGATTATGTAGGGTCTAAAGAAAAACTTTTAGCATTAAACAGCTTATTCAGCCTCACAAGTAAACTTTTATGAGAAGAAATATACGGTAATGAAAGATAAGATACGCTTCAACAGGAAGCCTTCCAGGGGAGGGTTAAGTTTTAAGGCCTGTAATAACCCTGCTAACGGACTTCGGCGTGAAGGACAGCTACGTAGCCGAGATGAAAGCCGTAATCTTAACGTTATGCCCAGAAGCCTCCATAGTGGACATAACCCACGAGGTTGAACCCTTCAACCTGAAGCTGGCAGCCTACCTGCTGGCTAGGGCATCCCCATACTTTCCCGAGGGAACAATCCACGTGGCTGTGGTGGACCCTGGTGTCGGGGGAGAAAGAAAGCCTTTAATCGTCGAAGCTGAGAAAGGCGTGCTGGTTGGGCCTGACAACGGCATACTAATTCCGGCTGCGAGAAAACTTGGCATGAAAAACGTGTATGAAATCAAGGGTAGAGGGCTTCTGCCTGAAAGGTTCACGGAAACCTTCCAAGGCAGAGACATCTTCGCTCCGGCAGCTGCCCTCATAGCCTGCGGAGTTAAGCCTGGAAGGCTAGGCGTTAAAACTTCAACCTACGTTGAGGCGGCTATACCTGAAGCTAGGATTTTTAAAGGGAAAATCGAGGGGGAAATAGTTTATGTTGACAGGTTTGGGAATCTTGTAACCAACATCGGCAGAGAGCTTCTAGCCTCCCTCAACGTGAGGCCTGGCAGCGTTCTTAAGCTTTCATTTCGAAGGGTGGAAAGTAAACCTTTGAAGGTGAAGTTTCTGAGGGCTTACGCTGAGGCTGAAGTGGGGGAGCTTTTAACCCTTATTGGAAGCTGGGGGACCATGGAGGTTTCAGTAAATCAGGCTAGGGCTTCAGACAGGCTTAAAGTTAAGGTTGGAGAGAAACTTTGGGTTGAAGCCTAGTACACGCCTTTCTCCTTCAAGCCTTTAACCTTGTCTGTTTTCGAGAGGTTTCTTATTCTTTCAACTCCTCCTATCTGCTTAATGTAGCGGGCTACGGATTTCGGGACAAGCCTCTCCCAGTTTCCACCGTTCAGTATCCGGTCGCGAACGTAGGTTGCAGAGTAAACATCCCGCTTGTAGAACCTTATGTTTTCAACTTTGAAGCCTGCCTCCATGAACAGTTGGCAGCTTAGAGGGTCGTTGGTGAAAACCGTGTTGAAGCCTGGCGTGTAGGCTAGAACCTGGGCTACCCATATGCTGTGAACTTGGGTGTCCGGTATCGGTATAACAGTGTACAGGCGCCTGTCAACGCCAGCCTCGTCTAGGGCAAGCCTGAGCATGGTGAAGCGTTCTCCAGCTGTGAAAGGGTTTTCAGGCTCATGGCTGAACTGGGCGCTTCCAATCCCTATGATAAGCTCGTCCACTCTTTCAAGAACATAGTTTACAGCGTAAACGTGCCCGCGGTGGACAGGCTGAAACCTGCCTACATACAGTCCTACGGTCATCCCTTAAACGCTCCCCCAAAAATAGGGCTGAAAGACCGTTTTAAAGTTAACTATCCTATAAACCTGTTTCTCAGCCCAACGCCCCGGCAGGTTATGGTGGAGGTTTCGCCAAGCTTGCCTTCCACCTTAAACTCGACTTCCATAAACCTTTTGCAGACTTCTATGGCTGTAAGCGTGTGAAGGGAAAGCTTAGCAGCTCTAATCTTCGATTCCCCCTCGGCAAGAGCCATCCAGACTATAAGCTGGTCTGCCAGATGCGTGTCAACAGGGGCGCCGGTTCTAACCTGAGAGATAAGCTTTTCAGCAGCTTCAGCTCCAACCCTTTCAGCAGGTTTTCCACGTTCGCCTAGGCTGTCAGCCGCCATGAGGACGCCGTCCTCAAACTCGGCTATGAGGATAATCCCGCAGCCTGGGCTTACAGAGCACTTCGAGTTTTCATGCTGGAGGGTTTCAACTTCGAAGGACGGTTTGCTGTAGCCTGCCGCTTCAAGAAGCCTTCTGGCTGCGGAGGCCATTCGCTCGGATACGTGGCGGGGAAGCCTGCAGCTGTAGGATATTCCCTTAATACTGGCTACTTTGGCTTGGGATAGGATCTCTATGGGCTTCAGGGACTTGACGGGTTTGAAAAAGGCTTTAACGTCTCCTCCCCCCTGAGGGTAGAAGCCTCTTCTGACAACTTCAATCCGCCCTTCGAAGCCCATACGTTTAAGCGTTGGCAGCAGAACCTCTCTGACGTATTCGACTGGCGGAGACCATTTGGTGTTCGTTCCTCCAACTATTTCAAGCTCTACGGGTGAAGGCGCGTAGGCTGCTACGGGAGCCAAGGCCTGAAGGATAAGCGTTATACTTCCGGCGCTTCCAACGTCGAAGGAGAAGCTTCCTCCCTTAATGGCTTTAGGGTTGAAGCCTACTTCAAGGGAGCTCACTTCTAAACCTTCAACCTCAGCGTCTGTAAGCATTACAACGGTTTTTATGGCTGCGAGATGCTGAAGCCTGAGCCCGGGAGGGTTACGTCTGGCCCTGACGTTGAAAACCCTCACAGGCCTGCCTGTTAAAGCTGAGAGGGCTGCAGAGGTCCGTAAAATCTGTCCTCCGCCTTCCAACATGCTTCCGTCGATTTCAACTCTTCCAGCCAAGATTCAGCTCTCCCAGGTTTTTAGCTGAACATGTTTTCAAGTTTTCCTGTTACCAGGGCTTCTGGGGTGAAGCCTCTTCTTAACGCTTCCCTCAGGGTAAGCTTGAAGCCTCTGCCAGTTCTTTTAAGCCCTTCAGCCTCCACGAGAAGCCATCCTCTTTTCCTATGTTTAAACTTAACCGCTAGGAGAGGTTTCGCCCCGAACCTTCTTGAGAACCTTAAAAGCTGCGCCACAGATTCCTCCCCTAAATACAAGGTTTCACGACTTGTAGTTTTAACCTCTAAGGCTACGATAAAGCCTTTACGTCCAGCCAGAAGGTCAGGCCTGTCAAGCTTGGTTCTCGAGCCTGACGCTGGAGCACGCAGCACCGCGAAGCCAAGCCTGTCAAGGATTCTGACCAGCTCCCTTTCCTCCCTGACACCCTTACTCAAACCTGGTTCCCCTTTTCACTCGAAGATTGTGGAAACAGTCATAAGCTCTGGACCTGTCGTCAGGGAGCCTACCAGCACCGCACGGCTGTTGCCAACTATCCCGCTGGAAACGTAGGATACGCCTCCGTTAACCGTTCCAACTCCAACCCTAACCTTTAAAACTTCTGACACAAGTTTAAGCTCCTCATCGGAGGCTTGAGGGTGAAGCATAGCCCCACGGTTGGTTGCAGCAGCCATAGAGCCTGGCAGCGGTATGCCCGCCACGCTTCCATGAACAGCTTCAACTCCAAGCACGTCTTCAACGGTTGCAAGCCCCCGTTTACCCAGTAAAGGCGAAACCACAGCTCCAACGTCGTTGGCTAGAATCAGGTTTCCAGCTGAGGTATACTTGCTTTTAAGCCTTTTAACTTCAACCTTGAGTTTTTCCCTCAGCAGTTTTTCCTCCTCGCTGGTTATGTAGTGAGGTATCAGCAGGCCTTTAGAGTTGGCAGCTGAGAGCACACCTATAAGCTTCGAGTAGCCTAAGTCCAAGCTTACGACTTTAACTCCGAGGAAGCGGCTTACCCTTTCAAGTTTCCTTTCAGGGATTCCCTCCGGGAAAATGGCATAGCTATCAGTAGCCCTAGCGAAAACCCCTATGTTTGGACTTCCCATAACGTTTGCACGGGTCACAGTTAACTCCCTGACCCTCCATCACCCCCACCACAAACCTTCGAATGGTGAAGGCTTCAACCTTCAAAAAGGATTTTCGCAGCTTAAATAATTTCCCTTTTCTAGGTGGCTTACTTTCAGAGCCGCCGTAGGAAAGCCTGAAGAGCGTTGTAACCCCTGAAATAGGGCTTATAGAAAGCTAAATAGCCTTCTTTAAACCGTTAATAAAGGTAGTGTATAAAGCTATGTTCGGCTCAGGCTTAGACATTCACCTCACGGTTTTCTTTCTGTCCCTTATACCAAGCTTCGAGGGAAGATACGCCCTAGTCTTCGGGATTTTCAGCGGCTTAAGCCCTTCGACGGCTATGGCTGTGGCTACGGCGGGAATACTTGTGCTTTCAATAGTTTTACCCCAAGCTTTCCCCAGAATAGATAATCTAATGTTTTGGATGCTGAAGGGTGGAAGAAGGGTTAGGGTTAAAGTGGCGTCAGCCTACCTGAACCATGTTGGAAAGGTTAGAGCCAAGGTAAGACCGTACATGGACAGGTATGGTATTCCAGGGTTAATCCTTTTCGTAGCCCTACCGATTCCCTCCTCGGGAATTTGGACTGGAGCCCTCATAGCTTACCTGCTTGGAATGGGGAAATACAAGAGCATGATAGTGCTTTTGACCGGAGGCCTCCTCTCAAACTTTATAACTTTATCCTTCACCATGCTTGGGTTCAGACTTCCAGCCTGAAACCTTTCAGCTGCGGCTGAGCTTTTTAACTCCGTCCTTGAAGCCTACGTAAACCTCGTGAGCCATTTCAACGAACAATCCTACCTCTACAACTCCGGGGATGCTTTTAATTCTGCGCTCGGCCTCCCAAGGGTTATCTAGGGGACCTGTGTGAACGTCCAAAAGGAAGTTTCCATTGTCGGTTACGGTTGGACCGAGCTTTCCAGAGCCCTCCCTAAACTCGGCTCTACCGAAAATCCTTTCAAGCCTCCTCATGACGGTGGGAGCTGCGAAGGGCAGAACCTCCACGGGGATAGGCCTGCTGGAGCCAAGCTTATCCACAAGTTTTCTCCCGTCGACTATAATGGTGTAGCGTTTGGATGCAGCGGCTAGAATTTTCTCTCTCGTTAGGGCGCCTCCCCCGCCTTTGGTGAGGTTCAGCCTGGCGTCAACCTCGTCTGCACCGTCCAGCGTAATGTCGATTTCAGGATGCTCGTAAAGGCTTGAAATCTTGAGGCCGGCTTTCAAGGCTTCTAGGAGAACCTGGTAGGAGGAGGGAATACAGTAGATACGTGTTTTCCCTGCTTTCGCTTTTCTGCCCAGCTCGGTGATGGCGTGGACCACGGTTCTGCCGCTTCCAAGCCCTACCACATCTCCGCTTTTCACAGTCTTCACGGCTTCTCTCGCAGCGTTTCTCCTAGCGTCTTCAACCCATGTTTCCAGGAGGTTTACACCTCCAATTCCATCTGCTCCAGCTTCTCCAGCTCCTTTTGAAGGTCTTCTCTAAGCCTTTCCAGCTCTTCGTCAGCCTTGCTTCTCCGCCTTACAGGTTCAGCTGCCTCCTTTTTCGGCGGTGGAGGTTTAACTTCCTTCTTAGGCGGTGCGGGAGGTGCTGGAGCTATGGGAACCTCGGCTGCGGCTTTAACTTCTAAGCCAAGCTTCTTCCTTATCTCCTCTATCTTGCTGTTTATTTCGACGAACTTTGTTTGGAACATTTTTATGAGTTCAGCACGTGCCTCCTCAAGCTTGTGAAGGCTTAGTATGCGTTCGCTGTGCTGGATGGTTGAGTCAAGCCTTGAAAGCTGCTCTTTATATTTGGCTATGAGCTTGTCCCTCTCCTCCGAGGTGATTCTCCCAGAGGCTGCAGCCTCGAAGATTCTGGTTAAAACTTCGCCTAGGGCTTCCCTTTCAACGCTTAAAACCCGAAGCTCGCTTTCAGCCCGCTTAATCTCCTCGGTGCCTACACTCCGCTCAAACCTTAAGATGGCCGGTATCTCGAAGGGGGCTTCCTCTTCTTTCACCACAGCCTTCGGAGCTTTCGGCTTACGCCTTTTAAGAAAAAACATAGGTTACCCTTCCGCTTGAAAACGCTCACAATCTTATTTTGGTTAATGAATATAATTTAAAGGTTAACTTAAATTACAGAGGAAAACTCGCCTGGGAAGGTAGACGTTTACATGGCTGCCGGGAAAGGTTTCGCCGTCTGGTTCACGGGCCTTCCAGGCTCTGGGAAGTCGACGTTGGCTAGGCTTACCGCTGGAAGGCTTAGAAGGCTTGGAGTGGAAACCTTCATTTTATCTTCGGACATGCTTAGAAGATACCTTACGCCTAAGCCCTCCTACAGCGAGGAGGAGAGGAAGCTCGTATACCATGTTCTAGCGGTTACAGCTAAGCTTCTAACGGATAGTGGCGTGAACGTGCTCATAGACGCCACCGGGAACAGGAGGGCTTACCGTGAGGAAGCCAGAAGGCTGATAGGAAGGTTCGCTGAAATCTACGTGAAGTGCCCCTTAAAGCTGTGCATGGAAAGGGAGGCTAAACGCAAGAAAACTTTAGGTGCCCCCAGGAGGATATATGAAAAAGCCCTTAAGGGCGTAAGCCCCACCGTTCCAGGCGTAGGCTCACCTTACGAGGAACCCTTAAACCCTGAGCTAACCCTTGAAACGGACAGGCTTAAACCGAGGGAGGCAGCAGACTTGGCAGCAAGGTTTATAGTTAGAAGGTTCAGGCTGCGGAAAGCTTAACTAGACTTTCCAGCCTCATTATTTGATGCTGTCAGCAGCCCTTCGGCTGGTGTCGGTTTTGAAAGGTTTGGCGGAGGATACGCTTACACGGTATCTTTCATCCCTTCACGGGGCTGAAGTTAAAGTTCTATCGGTTGGAGAGTTCGGTAAGCCTGGAGAAGCTGGAAAGCTGGACTTGAAAGGTTTCGGCTACGGTAAGCCTCTCCTAGTGGATTATGAGGTTGAAGGTAAACGTTTCAGTGTCGTAGTTCAGACAATGAAGCCTGACAGCTTCGGCCATGAGCATCCAGGCGACAGGGCTCAAAGCTTAATCCTCGCCTATCAAACCTATGGCAGGCTTCCACGCCACGTTAAAGCCTTGGACGTAGGCATCTTCACCAAAAGTAGAAACATGGTTTCCCTTGGGGATTTCGAGGAGTTCTTCCTCGTCGTGGAGAAAGCTGAGGGGCGGGAATACTTCTGGGACCTGAACAGGATTGCCAGTGAGGGAAGCCTTACAAGCCTTGACCTGGAACGCTGTAAAGCCTTAGCCAGCTATGTAGCTGGCGTCCACAAGGTGAAGCATGAGGCTCCAAACCTTTACAAGCGTAGGATAAGAGAGCTCATAGGCCATGGAGAATGCATTATGGGGATCATAGACAACTACCCTGAGAAAGCTGAATTCGTCAGCCGTCAGGAACTGGAAAAGTTCGAGAAGCTTTGCGTGGGATGGAGGTGGAAGCTCAGGGGGAGGGAGCACAGGCTAAGCCAGGTTCACGGAGACTTTCACCCCTGGAACATCCTCTTCCGGGAGGGAGCAGAATTCACGGTTCTGGATAGAAGCCGTGGGGAGTGGGGTGAACCGGCTGACGACTTCTCCTGCATGAGCGTAAACTACATTTTCTACGCGCTCCAGGCCTCTGGAGGATGGAGGGAGCCCTTCAAAACCCTCTTCGAAGCCTTCGTGGAAACCTATTTGGAGGCTTCAGGAGACGAGGAGATTTTAAGGGTTTGCCAGCCTTTCTACGCTTGGAGATGCCTGGTTCTGGCAAGCCCCGTATGGTATCCGACTTTGCCTGGGAAGGTTAGGAGGACCATTATGGATTTCGCCTTGAACATGCTTGAAAGCGAGTTTTTCGACTGGAGGAATGTAGGCCAGTATCTTAAGCCTTACGGTTAAGGAGGGGGGATGAAAAGTTTGAAGGCTATTATTTTGGCTGGAGGACCTGGCACGAGGCTTAGGCCTCTAACCTGCACCAGACCTAAACTTCTGATGCCCATAGCTAACAGGGCTCTTCTAGACTGGACCTTTGAAAGGCTTTCATGGGCTGGAGTAAGCGAGGTTGTTTTAGCCGTAAACTACATGGCTGAAAGCCTGCGCAGATACTTCGGAAGGGAGAGATACGGGATCAAAGTGAAATACTCGCTTGAACCTAAAGCCATGGGCACCGGAGGACCTATAAAGCTCTCCCAGAAGCTCATAAAACTGGAGGAAGATGAAACCCTGCTGATAATGAACGGGGACATATGGTGCGACCTAGAATTCTCAGTTCTCGAAGCCGCCCACAAGCGGAACGTTGGTAGGGGGGCGGTGACAACCATAACCCTCTACGAGGTTAAAGACGTAAGCCGCTTCGGGGTTGTAGAGCTTAAACCGGACGGCAGAATTGCAGCCTTCCACGAGAAGCCTTCGGGGAAGGTTAAAAGCAGGCTTATAAACGCTGGCATCTACGCCTCCACCAGCCAGATTTTCAGCTATATCGAGCCTAGGCGAACCTCCATGGAGCTAGAGGTCTTCCCAAGGCTTGCCAGTGAAAACCGCCTCTACGGCTTTCAGCATAAGGGTGAATGGGGGGACGTAGGAAAGTTTGAAGACTACTTGAAGGTGAACTTTAAGGTGGCTGAAGCCCTGGCTGGCGAGAAGCCTAGAATTGAAGGCTCAGCCGAATACAACTCGACGGTTAAGCTTGTTCCTCCTGTTATTCTCGGAGACGGGGTTAGGCTGGGCTCAGGCTCTAGGATAGGCCCCAACGCCATTTTAGGCCGCAACGTGAAGGTTGGAGAGAACTGTCAGATATCGAATTCGGTGGTTTTCGACGGGGTTGAAATGGAGGACGGCTGCCTTGTTAAGGGCTCCATCCTGGGCGAAGAAGTCTTCGTTGGGAGGGAGGCTAAAATCACGGGTGGAAGCGTTGTGGGCGACCTGTCTATAATCGCCCCTAAGGTTAAGATTTCAAGGAAGGTTTACGTCTGCCCTAGGAAGGAGGTCAATAAGCCGGCTCTCGGCCCCAAGAGAATCGTTTAACATCTTTGCTTTGAAAAACTTCTAATACTGGATTCGGCTAGAGGATGGTTTGCTGAATTCCTCTGGGGGCCGAGGCAGCTAAAATATGAATTTTATACGTTTAAGCCTTAGGGAGGCTGAAGGTAAGCTTAGGAAGGGAGAGGTTAAGGTCTGCCTTTGGGGTCTTGGGAGGGTAGGCTTAACAGTCGCCTGCCTTCTCGCTGACGCTGGCGTAAACGTTTTAGCCTTAGACCCTAACCCGAAGTTGGGAAGCCTCGTAGCCTCCGGTGAAACCCCCTATCAGGAGCCAGGCTTGGAGAAGCTTCTACGTAAAGCCCTTGCAAGGAAAAAGCTGTCTAACCCTTTAAGCCTTAAAAAGGCAGCCTCTGAAAGCCGGATAATAGTTTCAACGGTTTCAGCTAGGGTGTCTTCGGCTGGAAGCCTCGACTACGCTGCCATCGAGAAATTCTGCTCTGAAGCCGGGTTAGGAGTTAACCATGGAAGCCTCATAGTTTTCACCGGAACCCTTACCCCGGGGATAACGGAGGAACTTGCTAAACCGCTTCTCGAAGAGCGTTCAGGGCTTAAGGCTGGAGAAGACTTCGGCTTAGCCTACAGCCCTATCAAGGCTTCAGCTGGAAGCGTCGTTGCAGACCTGACAGGTAAACCCCTGCTCCTAGCGGGGCTTGATAGGAGAAGCTTCGAGAAAGCTGAAATCTTATTCAGATTCTTTGCCGGAGGAGAAATTTTCAAGGTTAACAGTATTAGGGCTGCTGAAGCCGCAGGCTTGTTCCAGGAAATCTCCCAGGACGTAAACCTAGCGCTTGCCAACGAGTTCGTCCGCTTCTGCAGTAAAGCCAAGGTAAGCTTCAGGGAGGCTGCCAGGGCGCTGAGCAAGCTTTCAACTTTAAACCTTCAGCCCGGAATAGCCTGCGGTGAGAAGCCGGCTTTAGCCTCGAAGCTTCTGGCAGGTGAAGGTGAAAGGCTTAGGGTTGAGGCTAAACTTGTCAAGGCCGCCCGAAGAGTTAACGAGGAAACCCTTGGCTACGTGGTTAAAAACATTTCAAGGCTTATGAAGGAGAAGGGTAAGCCTCTGTCGGGTGCAAGAATAATCCTGCTCGGCGTTTCCTCGAGGGCTGACGTTAAAGAGGACAGAGCCTCCCCTGCAAGGCTTCTGGCGGCAGCCCTGAAACGTAAGGGTGCAAAGGTTAAGGCATGGGACCCCCTATACCCGCTGGACGAGATTAGGAGTCTGGGCTACGAGCCAGCTGTCCTCTGGGAAGCCCTGCCGAAAGCTGACTGCGTAATAGTCACCGTCGGACATCAAGCCTTCAAAAAGCTGAAAACAAGAATCCTAAGCGAGCTCTCGGCTACCGGGGAAGGAATACTTTTCGACTGCAGCGAAGCAGGCATCTTCGCGGGCACGTCCTCGGAGAAGGTTACGGTTTCAGGCTTAGGCTTCTAGCCTCCGCTGCCAATGGGTATAAAAGTTATTTTGTCTCCTTCGTTCACCGGCGTTTCTAGGCTGCGAAGGGCGCTGACTTCAACTCCGTTCAGAAGAATTAACGCTACCTTTCTAGCTTCACCGTAAAGGTTTTCAGCCAGGTTCCGCTCCAGCTCTGAGCCGAATTTTTCTCCCAGAGCC